>OOCN01000583.1_pt1 | contig 30995 bp, 24 predicted proteins | sample 1671361 | NCBI WGS metagenome assembly OOCN01 (sample SAMN06348149, study PRJEB24527) | human gut metagenome | biome: human gut; feature: ankylosing spondylitis patient; material: feces | host: Homo sapiens | place: China | collected 2015-10
CCGTCTCTTTGTCACGGACAGTATAGGAACGGCGGCATACCTGCATACAAGCGCCACGATTGGCAGAATGGTTCATCTCATGTAAAGAGAGGTAACATTTACCCGATACAGCCATACAAAGCGCACCGTGACAGAACATTTCAATGCGAATCTGTTCACCGCTCGGACCACAAATATGTTCTTCCTGAATCTGGCGATAGATTTCGGCTACCTGCTCCAGATTCAACTCACGGGCCAATACTACCACATCTGCAAATTGTGCGTAGAATTTTAAAGCCTCTGCATTGGAGATGTTCAGTTGAGTGGAAAGGTGTACCTCCTGCCCTATCTGACGGGCATAATTCATCACCGCCACATCGGCTGCAATCACAGCAGAGATTCCGGCTTCCTTGGCTGCATCAACAATGGTATGCATCAATGGAATATCTTTATCATAGATAATCGTGTTGACCGTCAGATAACTTTTCATCCCGTGTTCATCACACGTACGGGCAATTTCCCGCAAATCATCAATCGTAAACGTATTGGCCGAACGGGCACGCATGTTCAGGTTTTCTATACCGAAATAGATAGAATCGGCACCTGCCTGAATGGCCGCAGCAAGAGATTCGCGCGAACCCACAGGAGCCATTATTTCAAAATCTTTTATATTCATTTTACTGTCCAATAATCATTAATATGATAGAAGTGTGCAAAGGTACGAATTTATCCGTATTTTTGCAGAGAATAAAGCAGAAAGAAGAAATGGAAAATAAGAAACCAATCGTACTCAACAATCTGGAAGAGTGGGATTTCACCGACTATATAGACTCGTTGATACAAAAAGAGGAAGCTGTAGATTTGGAATTCAAGATTGCCAAAGATGGTCTTCCCAACAGTTTATGGGACACTTATTCTTCTTTTGCCAATACAGATGGAGGAGTTATTATACTTGGTGTGAAAGAGTATAAACAGCAATTCATTATTGAAGGACTGACAAAAGAACAAATCAGCCAGTACAAAAAAGACTTTTGGAATCAGATTAATAATCCGGATTGTGTAAATGAGAATCTGCTTTCTGATAACGACCTGTATGAAGGTTGTTATAAAGGAAAAAATCTGCTCCTCATTTATGTTCCTCGTGCAACCCGTATACAACGTCCTATCTACAGAACAAGAAATCCTTTTGGCGGACATACATTTAAACGTAACCATGAAGGCGATTATAAATGTACAGATGCTGAAGTGAAACGCTTGATTGCAGATTCGGACGAAAACCACCCACGTGATTCCAGAATCCTGTGCAATTATTCCATAGAAGATATTGATAAGGAAACCCTGACACAATACAGGCAACTATTTGCCAATCTGAAACCATCTCATCCATGGCTTAGCCTGAATGACCTGGAATTTCTGACAAAATTGGAAGCGTATCGTAAAGACCGGCATACTAAAGAGGAAGGTTTCACTTTAGCCGGAATACTTATGTTCGGCAAAACAGAAAGTATCACAGATCCTGAATGCGCTCCTAATTATTTTCCAGATTATAGGGAACATTTAGGAGCAGACGATTCTATCAGATGGTCAGATCGTATCTGCCCGGACGGAACTTGGGAAGCAAATCTCTTCCAATTTTATCGCAAAGTATACCCTAAACTGACTGTCATACTCCCTAAACCTTTCCAAATAAGAAATGGTATACGAATTGATGAGACTCCCACACATATTGCAATACGTGAAGCATTTATCAACACACTTATTCATTGTGATTTCTCGGAAGAAGGAAACATTGTTGTTGAACAGTGGGTAGATAAATACCGCTTCAAGAATCCCGGAACAATGTTGGTCAGCAAAACACAATATTATTCAGGGGGAGACAGCGTATGCCGTAATAAAGCATTACAAAAAATGTTCATGCTAATCGGTTTCTCGGAGAAAGCTGGTAGCGGTGTAAATAAGATTATAAAAGGTTGGAGAGAAGCTAACTGGCAAAAACCGTATGTTGAAGAATTGAACCGTCCGGACAAGGTGGAACTAACTTTACCTATGATAAGTTTATTACCGGATGATGCTGTAATCAAACTAAAAGAACTATTTGATGGAAAGATTGAAAAACTAACCCAAGATGAGTTAACGGCTTTGGTTACTTGTTATAGTGAAAATGAGATTAATAACACTCAACTACAATACGTTGTTCCTCAACATCGTTCAGATATCACAAAGATGCTAAAAAAACTCTGTAATGAAGGATTTTTGATTGCAGAAGGAAATGGCAGAGGAACGAAATACCATATTAATGAATCTGAGGGAAAGTTTGAAACTTTGGAAGATAAGGTTGAAAGTTCAGAGAATAATATGGAAAGCTCGGAAAGTAATATGGAGAGCTCGGAAAGTAATATGGAGAGTCTGAAGAGTAACATGGAGAGTCTGAAGAGTAACATGGAGAGTTCAAAGCAAAATAAACAAAGAATGACTTTTGAAGAATTGCAAGCACTCATCATTTCGCTATCACAAGACTATATTAGTATTGAAGAAATAGCAACAAAAGTTCATAAAACACTTAAATATCTTATCAATTTTATTATCCCCAGAATGCTTCAAAACGGTACAATAGAGAGACTATACCCCAGAATTCCCAACCATCCGAAACAGAAATATAAAGCAACCAATAAAAACTTTAATAAGCAGTAATATTATATATGAAAATAGCCCATATAGATTTAGGAAAACACCCCATCTTACTTGCCCCGATGGAGGATGTAACCGATCCGGCTTTCCGCCTGATATGCAAGAAATTCGGAGCAGATATGGTGTACACCGAATTTGTATCGAGTGACGCACTGATACGCGCTGTCAGCAAGACTGCGCAGAAACTAAGTATCAGCGATGCAGAACGTCCTGTCGCCATCCAGATATACGGGAAAGATACAGAGACAATGGTGGAAGCTGCCAAGATTGTAGAGCAGGCACAACCTGACATTCTGGATATTAACTTCGGATGTCCCGTGAAAAGAGTAGCTGGAAAAGGTGCTGGAGCAGGTATGCTACAAAATATCCCCAAAATGCTGGAGATCACCCGTGCTGTCGTAGATGCGGTGAAAATACCCGTAACAGTGAAGACTCGTTTGGGATGGGATGCAAACAATAAAGTAATTGTAGAATTAGCGGAACAATTGCAAGATTGTGGCATAGCCGCATTGACTATACATGGCCGTACCCGCGCACAAATGTATACCGGAGAGGCGGATTGGACACTGATAGGCGAAGTGAAGAATAATCCGAGAATGCATATTCCCATTATCGGTAATGGAGACGTGACCAATCCTCAACGCTGTAAGGAGTGTTTTGACCGTTATGGAGTAGATGCTGTGATGATCGGTCGCGCCAGCTTCGGTCGTCCATGGATATTCAAGGAAGTAAAACACTATTTAGAGACAGGTGAAGAATTACCTCCACTTAGTTTTGAATGGTGTATGGAAGTACTTCGTCAGGAAGTGGTAGACAGCGTTAATCTGCTCGATGAGCGTAGAGGTATTTTGCATGTACGCCGTCATCTGGCCGCAAGCCCTCTATTCAAGGGAATCCCTAACTTCCGCAACACACGTATTGCGATGTTACGGGCAGAAACAAAAGAAGAGCTTTTCCGGATATTTGATGAAATCACTTCCCAACGCAAAGAAAATCCGGAAATTTAAATCAGCACCTATTATATCTATTCTTCAGGAACTTGTACTTGTTCCTGAAGAATAACATGATCTAATTAAAACGTCAAGGTCTTTGGTTTCTATTTAAACATCGGCTGCGCAAACCACTTTTTGAACATCCAGGTTACGACTACATACAATAGGAATGCAGAGAAGAAACCAACAATGGCATCAATCACATAATGCGCCTGAATATATACGGTAGCCCCACAGAGCAACATATAGAAAGGTATAAGACAGGCAAACAACTTCTTGCTGCCACGCCAAGCCATAATCATCAGAATAGTAGAAATGCCTACATGCGAACTGGGGAATGCCGCCGTAGGACGTTCACCCACTTGCTGCGAGCCTTCCACCAAACTATAAAAAAATCCGTGCTGATAGCCCGGTCCGGGAAGTAACTCCTGATTATGATTGAAATAATCACCGATAGCAGGAAAAATACCTTTAGATACATTATCAATACCAATGGCAGGAAAATAGAATTGAGGGCCTGCAACAGGAACGAATATATAAATCAGATAGTAAATAAAGAAAGAAGTGACAAGCACAAAAGACATCTTTTCGAACCACTCAAATTTATAAATGAAATAGAATAGAGCCACAATCAGCATCATCGGATAATAAAAGAAATATCCCATATTGAACGCCTCGCTGACTATAAGATGCGGAAACGTATGGCAGAACCAAATAGCAGGCTGACCATTGAAAATAAATTGTTCGGCAGTTGCAAATACATGATCTAAATTCGGAAAAAAACGATTGAACTCGAAAGTGTCCGGATACCAATAAGACAGCAGACTCATCTGAATAACAATACGCACAAACGCCGAAAATTTACAGGGAGCAAGACGATAAAGATACATCAATAAAAAAGTCATTGCCGCGATCATAGCCCTATCCAGCAACATGTGCCATGGATGATCCATCCGCTGAAACAGGAACAGAATCAATATGGAAGTCAACAGATTATAAATCAATGTAATCTTTTCCACAGCAAACAACCCTTTCCGGGTTTCTATGCGCTTAAATAAGTCTAAAGCCATCCTTCATTTTTATACCAGGCAATGGTTTCCCGAACTCCCTTTTCCAAATCATATTCGGGCACATACCCCAGTTCATCCATTACCGGGGTTATATCGCATTGCCAGTTGCGTTGTTTCATTATCTTATATTTATCCGAATTCAGGGTACTGCTCCTCCCGGAACGTGTAGCAATGAATTCAGCGAACAAAGATATAACTTTTAGCACAATTAATGGACATTTCAAGTGAAGAACAAACGGATTACCCAATTCTTTTTGTATCAAATCCGAAAAGGCACGGCTTTTATAAACTTTCCCGTCTGTCAAGAAATACGCCTTACGAACTACTTTTTTCTCTATTCCTAGGAAAATAGCCTGCACAATGTCTTTCACATACACAAAAGTCAAGTCCTGACGACGGAAACCGACCGAGAAATCAACGTGTTTCTGAATAGACTTTGCCATCAGATAGTAATCAGCTTCACGAGGTCCATAGACTCCTGTAGGACGATAAATGACATAAGGGAAACCGGGCATACTCTGAATATACAACTCCGCTTTCAGTTTGCTCAATCCATAAGCAGTATTGGGTACCGGAGGGTCGTCCGCCTTTATCGGAGTATAGTCCTTCTCACGTACAGGTCCGAACACACTCAATGTACTGATATAGATAAACTGTTTCGGAACCATATTCAGCTCCTTCAACGTATCGATAAAATATTTGGTCTGAAGATAATTCACATAGTCAAAAGAGTGCTTGTCGGGGCACTTTGTAACACCGGCGCAATGAATGATATAATCAAATTTGTTGTAAGTGCCTTTATGCCCGGAGAGTTGGGCACGAAGTTTATTAGGGTGCGCAAAATCCAGTTCCAGAAAGTGGATTTTCCGGTTTTTCAAATACCGCTTGCTACTCGTAGAACGAATCCCGGCCCACACACCAAACTTTCGCTTCAACGCTTCCTCCACGATGAAACTGCCGATAAAACCACTCGCGCCTGTAATTAAAATACTCTCCATTATTACTTTTCAGGTCCTACATGAATATTAATTGAAAAAATATGATGCCACAAAGATACGATAAATATAAAATAAAAGCCATTTTGCTTTTCTCAATTATTATTTGTTTATTTGCAACGCGATTTATTTACTATTCAACACTTTTAAAGCACGTGGAAGATAAGGCCGATTTTGATTTTCTTTTTAAAGAGTACTATCCTCAACTTTATTATTATGCATTTCACCTGATTAATAATATGGAGGCTAGCAAGGATATCGTAAGCGACGCCTTCGAATTTATTTGGGCCAATTATGCAAAAATAGATAAAGCCACGGCTAAATCTTATCTATACGTTTACGTTCGCAACAAAAGCATTGACTTCCTACGACATCAGAATACACATGAACAGTATGTACAAATCTATTCCGAATTGACCAAAAGTTATGTTGAAACGGAATATCTGGAGCAGGATGAAAGAATGATGCATATCAGCAAGGCAATGGAAAAACTGACTCCACATACCAGGCATATTTTAGAAGAATGTTATATTCAGCGCAAGAAATATCAGGAAGTGGCAGAAGAATTAAATATCAGTGTCAGTGCAGTCAGGAAGCATATTGTGAAAGCATTACAGGTGATACGTGAAGAATGTGCAAAAAAATCATAAATCAGGTATCTTTATTTTATGATTAAACGTAATATAAATAAGTATGATACAGTCAAACAGTGATGAATAAAGATATTGACAATATAAACAATACAGATGAATCTGTAAAGAAGGCGCTCGACATCATGGAGAGTTCTTCAGAAATAAACGACGAACAGCTGCAGGAGATGCTTAAAGATAAAGAAGTCCTGCAAGCTTGTCGCGACATCATGGATAGCAGTCTTTTCCTACAACAAAAAGGAGGAATAGAACTTCCCAATGTAGAAATGGAATTGGAGCGATTCAAGAAAAAACAACATTCAACACGAATGCGTTCCAATCTCTGGAAAACAACTATCGGAATAGCCGCCATGATTACCGTTCTATTCGGGAGTTACTACTTAATTAATAGCCTGACAACCCCTGCACTAGAACCAATCACTGTATTCACTGCTGATACTACTCCCCAACATATTGTTTTGCAAAAAGATGACGGAGAAAAAATTGTGTTAGACGAACCGCAGTCAAACAATCAAGTCGTGCCTAAAACCGCCATCGCAAAGTCTGAAAAGAAAGAGCTGGATTATAGGCAAGTCATCTCAACAACTACACAGACACACGTACTTACCGTGCCACGAGGTGAAAGTTTCAAAGTGGTATTATGTGACGGCACAGAAGTCTGGCTGAATGCCAATAGTAATTTTGTTTACCCTACAGCCTTTATTGGCAACGAGCGTATCGTTACTTTAGAAGGCGAAGCTTATTTCAAGGTAGCCAAAGACGCCAAGCGCCCCTTTATTGTAAAAACCAAGACAGTCCAAACCCGCGTTCTCGGTACGGAATTCAATATACGTAGCTATACTCCCGAAGATACCCATGTAGTACTTATTAACGGGAAAGTAGAAGTAAGTAACACAAAAGGAGGATCATATACCCGACTATATCCGGGAGAAGACGCACACCTGCAATCTGATGGAAATTTCGTTCTAACAGAAGTAGACTTAGACTCTTACGTTTATTGGAAAGACGGCTATTTCTATTTTGACAATATTACATTGAAAGATATTATGCAAAACTTAGGACGCTGGTACAATGTAAACATAGAATTCAGAAACAAAGAAGCAATGACATATAAAATGCACTTCATATCCGATCGCACTAAAGATTTAGAGCACACAATCTCATTGCTTAACAGAATGAAAAAAGTCACTGTCACCTTGCAAGGCAATACGCTTACCATAGACTAGGTTTTTATTGCATAAGTATAACAAATCTATGCAAGAAACAACAAAATATCACTTTTATTAAAAAATAAATCGCAAAAGGGGTATCCATTTTCTTTTCTCATACGCATTAGTTATATAAACATATCCAAATAGTGTTATTAAAAACAAACGTATGAGAAATAATTGGAACTTATTTATTGTGTGTTTTCTATGCGTATTGTGCTTCCAGCCTTACCAAGTTAATGCTCAAACGCAATCACAAAAGAAAATCACGATTGAGATTAGCAACGAACGATTGCCGTCCGTACTTAAACGTCTGGAAAAACTCTCCGGCTACAAAATCCTATTTACGTATGACGATGTCAAGAAATTCACCGTTTCCGGCTCTGTCAAAGATAAGAGTATAGAGCAGACTCTCGATATTATCTTAGCCAATAAGCCACTAGAATACCATATTGAAGATCAATTTATCACAATTACTTCCAAAGGTCCTTCCAAACAAGCGAAAGTATTCAATGTAAAAGGAGTGGTAATTTCCGGTGATGACGGACAGCCTCTCATCGGTGCAACTGTTGTCATCAAGGGAAGCAAGTCCGGTGTATTAACAGACATAGACGGAAAGTTTTCGATAGAAAATGTATCCAATAAATCCCTGTTACAATTTTCTTATATAGGAATGAAGCCACAAGATCTGACTCCTACCCCAACTATGAATGTTACATTAATGCCTGATGTACAAACTTTATCAGAAGTAGTAGTAACAGGTATGCAAAAAATGGATAAACGCCTGTTTACAGGAGCAACCAAACAATTGTCCGCAGATGAAGTGAAACTAGATGGTTTGCCTGATATCAGCCGTGGACTTGAAGGACGCGCCGCAGGCGTATCTGTACAAAATGTTTCCGGCACGTTTGGTACTGCCCCGAAAATCCGGGTACGCGGTGCCACATCTATTTTCGGTAGTTCAAAGCCATTATGGGTAGTAGATGGAGTCATCATGGAGGATGCTATTGACGTAGGTCCGGATGACTTATCTTCAGGAGATGCAGAGACGCTAATCAGTTCAGCCATTGCCGGGTTGAATTCAGATGATATCGAGAGCTTTCAAATATTGAAAGACGGATCAGCAACCTCTATCTATGGCGCACGAGCCATGGCAGGGGTTATTGTAGTAACAACCAAGAAGGGAAAAGCCGGCGTTAGCAAAATGAGCTATACCGGTGAATTTACAACCCGTATGATTCCCAGTTATAAAGAATTCAACATTATGAATTCGCAGGAACAAATGGGAATCTACAAAGAGATGGAGCAGAAAGGATGGCTTAATAACAGCGATACTTACCGTGCCAAAGATAGTGGTGTATATGGACGTATGTATCAATTAATCAATCAATATAACCCGGTTACAGGACAATTCGGACTTGCCAACACGCCGGAAGCACGTAATGCTTACCTGCGCGAAGCGGAAATGAGAAATACCGACTGGTTCAATACCTTATTTTCCAACAACGTTACACAAAACCATTCGGTCAGCATCACTTCCGGAACTGAAAAGTCTTCATTCTATGCTTCATTAAGTGCGATGTCAGATCCGGGATGGTATAAACAAAGTGAAGTAAAACGTTATACTGCTAATTTAAATACAACATATAATATATATAAGAATTTATCTATAAACCTGATCTCCAGTGCTTCCTACCGTAAACAGAAAGCCCCCGGGACACTAAGTTCAGAGGTTAATGCAGCAAGTGGAGAAGTTACCCGTCAGTTTGACATCAATCCCTATTCGTATGCACTAAATACATCACGCGCACTAGATCCAACAGTTGACTATACAGCCAACTATGCACCGTTCAATATCCTCCATGAATTGGATAACAATTATATGGACTTGAATGTAGCTGATGTTAAATTTCAAGGAGAAATAAAATGGAAAGCCCTTCCGGAATTAGAGCTAAGTGCATTAGGAGCAGTCAGATATCAGGCTTCTTCACAAGAACACAACATCAAAGATCACTCGAATCAGGCAACCGCTTATCGCACAGGAATGGACGACGCTACCATTCGTGACGAAAACAACTTATTGTATACCAATCCGGATAATCCGTATGCTTTGCCTATCAGTATACTACCGGAAGGAGGTATTTACCAGCGTAAGGACTATCGTATGTTGGGGGTAGACTTCCGTGCCACAGCATCCTGGAATCATTTATTTGCAGAAAAGCATATAACCAATCTTTTCGCCGGTATGGAAGTAAATGATTTGAAACGTATGCAAAATTATTTTCAAGGATGGGGAATGCAATATACAATGGGTGAAATACCATCGTATGTATATGAATTCTTCAAGAAGGGCATTGAATCCGGTGAAAGCTATTATGGATTAAACCATACAACAACAAGAAGTGTAGCAGGCTTTGCCAACGCAACTTATTCTTATGATGGACGTTATACAGTAAACGGAACATTCCGCTATGAAGGCACCAATCGCATGGGAAAAAGCCGTTCTTCCCGCTGGCTTCCTACATGGAATATGTCAGGAGCATGGAATGTACATGAAGAAAATTTCTTCAAGACATTCAGCTCTGTACTGTCACACTTAACATTCAAAGCATCCTACTCTTTAACAGCCGATAGAGGACCGGAATATGTGACCAACTCACATGCCATAATCACTAGTTATTCACCATTTCGTCCTTTCACCAGCGGACAGGAAACAGGACTTTATGTATCTGATCCTGAAAACAGTGAATTAACCTACGAAAAAAAGCATGAGTTGAACATCGGTGCCGACATGGGATTCTTAGACAACCGGATCAATTTTTCGATCGACTGGTATAAACGCAACAACTATGACCTGATTGGTATTACCCCGACACAAGGAGTAGGCGGTTCTATCTACAAATATGCCAATATAGCTTCCATGAAATCACATGGTATCGAGTTCACCATCTCAAGTAAGAATATCCAGTCGAAAGACTTTTCATGGCATACAGACTTCATCTTTTCCAAAGCAAAAAATGAAGTTACAGAACTGAATGCCCGTTCCAGCGTAATGGATTTAGTTTCAGGTTACGGTTTTGCCCGTCAGGGTTACCCGGTACGCGGTTTGTTTTCCATTCCATTTGTCGGCCTAAATTCAAATGGTATTCCGATGTATAATATCAATGGAAAAATAACCAGTACCGATATTGATTTTCAAACACGTGACAACATAGACTACCTAAAATATGAAGGTCCTACTGATCCTACCATAACAGGAAGTTTTGGTAATATTTTCACTTATAAAGCATTCAAACTGAATGTATTCATCACCTATTCATTTGGTAATGTAGTACGTTTGAATCCATGTTTCAGCTATCAATATAGTGACTTATCTTCTATGCCACGCGAATTCAAGAATCGCTGGACAGTGCCAGGTGATGAGAAACGCACGAATATCCCCGCTATTATCTCGAAACGCCAATATGAAGATAATAAAGATTTAATGTATGCATATAATGCCTACAATTATTCTACAGAACGAATTGCCAAGGGAGACTTTATCCGTATGAAAGAGATATCCTTGTCCTATGACTTCCCCCAATCATGGATTGCACCAGCAAAGATATCTAATTTATCTTTGAAACTTCAGGCTACCAATTTATTCCTGATTTATGCAGATAAAAAACTCAACGGACAGGACCCGGAATTCTTCAATACCGGTGGAGTAGCTTCCCCTGTACCTCGTCAGTTTACATTGACTCTTAGATTAGGATTTTAACCATTCAGATAATTATAAAAATGATGAAATACAGAAACGTCTTATATACAACACTCATTTCAGCTCTATGCTTGGGAACAACTTCCTGTAGTGACTTTTTAGATGAAATGCCGGATAACCGAACCGAATTGACTACTGAAGAAAGTATTACTAAAGTTCTGGTATCTGCATATCCTATGACTACCAACTGCCACATAGGAGAATTTTACAGTGACAATATCGATGAAAATAGCAGAGCATACAGCTACCTTTTCCGATTAAACGAACATTTGTACCGTTGGCAACAAACGACTGAAGAAAATCAGGACTCTCCTCATGCTTTATGGAATGACTGTTATAACTCGATTGCATCAGCCAACCAAGCCTTGGCGGCTATTGAGCAGATGGGAAATCCTCAATCATTATCAGCCCAAAAAGGCGAAGCTTTGATATGCCGTGCATACAATCATTTTGTATTAGCTACCACATTCTGCAAAGCGTATGGTACAAATGGGGACAAAGACTTGGGTATACCTTACATAAAAGAACCGGAAACATCTGTAAATCCACAATACTCACGCGGAACAGTTGCTGAAGTATACGAAAATATTGCAGCCGATTTAGAAGAAGGACTGCCTTTAATTGATGACAATATTTACTCACGGGTAAAATATCATTTTAATAAGAAGGCCGCTTATGCATTTGCAGCCCGCTTTTATCTATATTATACACAACCGGATTTCTCCAACTGTCAGAAAGTTATCAATTATGCCAATATAGTACTCGGTAATAATGCGTCCCAATATTTACGTGACTGGGCTGCATTAGGAGCTTTATCTCCCAACAAGAATATACAGCCGAACGCTTATGTAGATGCAGATAACCGTGCCAATCTAATGGTAATATCAGCAGCTTCATATTGGCCATTGGTTTCCGATCCGGGTTATGCCAACTGCGAAAGATATTGCATGAACAATATTACTGCTTCGGAAAGTTGTAAATCCGAAGGTCCATGGGGAGATCAGTCAAGTTATCATCAGATCCCATTTTCACCCGGTGGCTCTATAAAGAACGGATTCCGCCGCTTAGTTATCTATCAGCAATTCACGTCGGGCAACAGTTGGGTCGGCTATATGCTGTATCCTGCTTTTACCACCGATGAAGCATTGCTTTGCCGGGCTGAAGCCTACACGTTACTAAAACGTTATGACGAAGCTGCCGCCGATATAGATGCCTGGCAGAAAGCCTTTACAAAAAACACTCAAACTTTGACCAAGGAGACAATCAATGATTTTTATGCCCGACTAAAATATTACACACCGGAAGCTCCGACAGTAAAAAAGGAATTGCATCCGGATTTTGTAGTAGAAAAAGGAATGCAGGAGAATCTGATACATTGTATTCTACATGCAAGACGCCTGCTAACCTTAGAAGAGGGTCTTAGATGGCAAGATATAAAACGCTATGGCATTGTAATCTACCGCCGCTATTATGAAGGTTATACCTTGGTGAATATCACCGACAAGATGGACACAAATGACCCCAGACGTGCAATTCAGCTACCGGCCAGTGTCATTACAGCAGGTATGCAACCAAATCCAAGAAATGACTAAATAACTTTAGGAGGAAAAAAATATGAAGAAATACATCATATATAGTTTAATCATGACATTGACCTGTGGACTGGGTGCTTGCAACAATGACGAAGACGTAGACAAAGCAAACAGCATCTTCTCCACAGAAGAAGTAGATCGTAGCCCATTCGACAAGTGGATATTAGGCAATTATACCCATCCATACAACATTGCATTAAAATATCGCATGGAAGATAACGAGAGCGACATGACACACGTATTAGCACCTGCCGAATACAAAAAGTCTGTGGTACTGGCTAAAATTATCAAACATGTGTGGCTGGAAGCATACGATGAAGCAACAGGCAATCCGAACTTCTTACGCCAATATATTCCTAAGACAATCCACTTTATCGGTTCCCCCGCCTATGAAGACAATGGAACTATGGTATTAGGAACAGCTGAAGGCGGCATGAAAATTACATTATACAATGTAAATGACATCAATCCCGACCAAATAGATATTAACCTGTTAAACGACTACTATTTCCAGACAATGCACCATGAGTTCGCACATATTCTGCATCAAACTAAAAACTACGATCCGGCCTTTGACCGTATTACGGAAAATGCCTACATCGGTAGCGACTGGTATATGGTGGGAGCCGACCGCAATGCATGGCAACAAGGATTTGTCACTCCTTATGCAATGAGTGAATCACGTGAAGATTTTGTGGAGAACATCGCAGTGTATGTCACAAATACCAAAGACTACTGGAATAACATGCTGCAAAATGCCGGTGAAAACGGCCGTGCACTCATAAAGCAGAAATTCGAAATAGTCTATAGTTATATGGAACAAACCTGGGGAATCAATCTGGACGAATTACGCGAGATTGTTCTACGACGCCAGGATGACATAGCAAACGGCTATGTAGACTTAAGTATTATTGAATAAAATATGAAAATTATGAAGAAATATCTATCCATATACACACTTCTGGCATTGGCCTGCATTGTTTTGCAATCTTGTCTTTTCTCCGAAGAAGAAATATTCGACGAATCATCTGCCAATAGAGCCACAGCCGATGTAATCAAATGCCAGGAGATTCTTAAAGATGTGCCGAACGGCTGGAAACTGGAATATTACATAGGAAGCAACTATTCTGCAGGTGCAGTCACTTTACTAATGAAATTTGACGGGAAGCAGGTAGAAATGGCTTCGGAAACAGGCGCAGAAAGCTATAAACCGGGAACTATAATAACCTCTCTGTATCAAGTAAAATCGGAACAAAGCACAATGCTCACTTTCGACTCATACAACCCACTGATCCATATGTTTTCAGGTCCTTTAGGCCTGAACATGAACCTAGGAGGGGATTACGAGTTTATTATAATGAGCGCAACTCCCGACAAAGTAATTCTGCAAGGAAAAAAATACAAAAACATAATGGAGATGACGCCTATGCCCAAAGATATACCATGGCGTATTCAGATTGAAGATATCATTAACATTGAGAAAGATGCTTTTCTAAATACATACCGCATGGAGAAAGGCGGACAAGTACTGAATTACTTTATACGCAACAATGGCACAATGGCTACATTCTCCGCTTACAGCGCCGATTATAGTAGTGCAAGAAGTTTACCCTATATCTACACAGAAAAAGGATTAAAGTTACAATCCCCGTACAATGTCAACGGACTTGAAGTCCAAAACTTCAAATGGGATAGAAAGTCCAGACTATTTGTTTGTACCGACGCAGGAGCAACTGACATCGTACTTAAAGAATATTATCCCGAAAACTATCTACAATATGAAGACTATATCGGTACCTACACTGCAACGATTGACGATTATGACGAAGGGCCAACTTCGCAATCTGTAACCATCTCTCCTAAAGTCAGAGGAGAAAGTTATACACTGAAAAGTATTGGCGGATTCAACTTCACCCTCCAGTATGACAAAGCCAGCGGAAAACTAGTTTTAGATTCACAAAGTATAAGTTCGACTTCTTCATCGTCTTATTACTTTGCGTGCGCGGCAGGTGTGGAAGGCTATGCCCACACAGAATTAAGTCTGCCATCACGCCTACGCAACGGATTGATAAATGTGACGACAAACAGCAACCCTTTCACTTTTTACTTTGCGGATAAAGCAAGCCAGGAAATTACATCATTGATAATCTGGGCTTATTCATCTGATGAATATTCAACCTCCGGACTAATGGGTTACTGGAGCTGGTATAACTCAATCTTAATGGTAAAAGAAAACGAAAGTAATTAATACGATTATGAGAAAGCTTTTTAATATATTCTTATTTGTACTTTGCATCGTAGCAATAGCGGGATGCAATGATACGGAAAACAGCGAATCCAAGTTAGAAATCAAAGCTGTAAATACTAATTTCCAAGCTACCGGCGGAAAAGGATACATACAACTTCAGTCAACAGGAAATATAACAGCAGATGTTGACGTCGATTGGTGTGTGCTGAAAGAAGTAAATCCTAATGAAGTGGTATTCGAAGTAAAAGAAAATACCGGGTACTCCGGTAGAAATGCTTTATTGACAATCAGTAACGGAGTAGAGACAGAAGCATTCAACATCAATCAATCCGGAGCTGTTTTCATCTTCGGCAAAGACGAATGGATGCTCCGTACCGACAATAAAGCAGCTACTCTGCCAATAAAACTACAAAGTTCTTTCGATTATACAATAGACATACCCGCAGAAGCTCAAGAATGGTTGTCATTTGAACAGAATGCGAAGGGAATAAATTTCAAGGTAAAAGAAAATACCTCCGGAAAAATGAGAGGAGCTATTGTCAATGTGGCAGCAAAAGACAGATCGGCTTCTTATCAGGTAATACAATATGATGTTGACGAACTTACCGGAACATGGCAAGGTATGTTTTCAGACGGGCAAATGAATTACGGTTTGAAAGATGTCACCATTGAGAAACAGGAAGACGGAACATACCTGCTTTCAAACATTCTAACCGGATTGCCTTACAAACTGAAAGCAAAAGCCATAGACAATTGCCTGGCTTTTGGGGCCGGTCAAAACCTAGGAGTCTTCGAGGACAATTTATATCTCTCATTCGAAATTCTTAGCTCTGACCTATATTATGTAAAAGATCCTTCTGTAACAATCTCATTAGGCCCCGTAATGTTAACAGACGGAACATTCGTTTTCGCTTTTTCCGGAATAAAAGAAAGTGATCCTTTCGGTTTTGTTTTCCGGGTATATGAAGATGCAAAACTACAGAAAGTTATAGACAATCTGTCCATTTTTATTAATTGTATTCTATTTAAAGAAGACATAATCCAATAACATATGAAAAAGATACTATTAACTAGCTTTATCGTGGCATTAGGATTACTTGGTGCAAGCTGTAAAGATGACAACAGCACCGCAGGCGGAGGAGGAGAAATACTTCCGGACCAACAGGTAAGCTGTGAGATATTTATGCCGACTGATGGCGCAACCGTTATTATGTCAGACAAACTGATTATCAGAGGAGAAGGGACTACAAACTATGGTAAAATCATTTCTGCAGAACTGAAAGTCGGGGAAGAGATTATCACTGACATCACTTCAGTTCCATTCTATTATGAGTATACCTTCTCCAAAGATGCCGAACCGGGAGAACTGAAAATTGAGTTAGCAGTTAAAGGAGATCACGAAGGTAGTGCCTTGGCAACTATTACAGTGACAACAGAACAAGGAAACAGGCCTGCTCCCCCTCAATATGGAGAAGTGCTAACCGATACCCGTGATGGAAATACATACAAAACCGTACAACTTGCAGACCAGTTATGGATGGCAGAAAATTTACGCTATCTACCAGAGCAACAGTTTGATGTGTCCTCAACCGAACCAAGATATTACGTAATGTTTGATAATGATGCAAAAACAGAACTTGGAAAAGGTTTCCTGAATGCATATGGAGCCTATTACAACCTACCTGCTGCTCTACAAAACGAAACGGCTTTAGGTCCCGATGAAACACGTATAATAAAAGGAGTTTGTCCTGATGGATGGCATATTCCTTCTCAAAAAGAATGGCAAAAATTATCTCAATATGTATTAGATTCCGGAATGGCAGCAATTATGAATGATGGTCAAGTAGATGAAACAGCCCTAGCAAAGGCTCTAGCTTCAACAACGATGTGGATGATGCCGGAATACACAGAAATAGAACCACAGCCAACCTGGGTTGGAGTTGAGATGGAAAAGAATAATGCAACCTTATTCAATGGTCTGCCTATAGGTTTCCGTGCTTGTGCAGGCGACGAAGATTGGATGCATTCAGCCTACAGTGCGGGTTGGTGGAGTTCGACAGCGGGAGTACAAATGGGACCAGAATTTGGTATTACCGTACGTATGTGGTCAGACCTCCACACATTTGTAACCAATGCAGAATTTAATCCGGGAGTAGGACTCCCCGTTCGTTGTATCAAAGATTAACCATATATTATTATTCACTAAATAAAAATACAATTATGAAGAAGTTAGGATTCCTTTTATTTTTAGTCTTAGGACTAACGGCTTGCGGTGATGACAACAATGATCCCGCTCCAGAACAACATGTAACATGTGCCATATCTTCTCCTACTGAAGGAGCAACGATAGACATAGCTGAAAAGATGACAATCAAAGGAGAAGCAACTGTTGACATTGGTCAAATATCGAATGTTACTCTTAAAATCGGAGACAAACAAATTTCAGAAGTAACTTCTGTTCCATTTAGTTATGAATACACATTCGAAGCCAGTCAAGCCGTAGGAGCACTAAAAATTGAACTGACCGTCAAAGGCGATCAAGGTGCCATGGCGACAAGTGAAGTAAATGTCACACTAAAAAAGACCGAACCAACCCCAGAACCGGAAGAAGGAAAGATGATTGACCCACGGGATAATCATGAATACAAAATTGTTACAATTGGTGAACAAATATGGATGGCAGAGAACTTGGCTTATTTACCATCAGTTAGCAAACCGGAAGATGCCGCTACCAGTGATGGAGATCCGCTCTATTTTGTTTTCAACTATGATGGCAAAGATGTAAATGCAGCTAAAGCCACGAAAGAATACAAGACATACGGAGTCTTGTATAATTGGTATGCCGCTATGAACCAAAAGAACGCAACCGGTGGAAATGCGGATGCCATACCAAGTGGTATTCAAGGAATCTGTCCTAACGGATGGCATCTACCCAGCAAAGCAGAGTGGAAAAAACTAGAAAATTTTGTTGCAGATGAATTAGCACCAGTTGAAGGTAATGTATGGACAGATGATGAAGGAAATAAATACTCCGATAAAGACTGTAAAAACGTCTGGTCAGCATTGACAGGAAAACTGGATGCTGACGGTTGGGGAGAATCCGGCATGATAGATGAAAATCCTGATCTCGCTAAAGGTCCACGTGACACCTATGGCTTTAATGTTATACCTGCCGGACAATGTTATCAGAGCGGAAGTTTTGAAACGCCTAAGTCACAGAGTAGAACAGACTTTTGGAGCACAGACCAAGCTACTTACGGAGCAGGAACTGTATATTTCAGTAATATGAGTTATGGGTTAGGTTATTCTTCTGATAAAGGAGGAATACAAGTAAAACGTGGCCTTTCAGTACGTTGCGTAAAAGATTAACTATATTGTAGATAAACATTTATCAATTAGTTCATTACAGAATTAATAAATTCTCTCTTAAAGATAAGGGAAGTATGTCGGGAGATATGCTTCCCTTTTAATATATCTTTTTACACCTAGTTACCAACTCACTCAAACATATAATTAGTCGATATCCAATATCACGAAATAAAACAAATTCTGAATGTTCTTCCATTTTATTATATATCTTTGTAACTAGATATTTTAAAAGACTACATTATGGCAAAAAAGAAAGAAAAGAAAGAGAAAAAGGCCGGCAAAAGAATGAGTAAGAAAGAGCTGGCAGCATTATTAATAGACTTTTTCCATGCCAAATCCAGCGAGACCTTGAGTATGAAATATATATTTTCGGAACTGCGTCTCACTACCCATCCGCAAAAAATGTTATGCGTCGATATATTACATGACCTTTTAGCTGACGATTATATCAGTGAAATAGAAAAAGGAAAGTTCCGCCTGAACAGTCACGGAACGGAGATGACAGGTACTTTCCAACGGAAGAGCAACGGTAAGAACTCGTTTATTCCTGAAGAAGGGGGCGACCCGATATTCGTGGCCGAACGTAATTCCGCACATGCGATGAATAACGATAAGGTAAAGATAACCTTCTATGCCAAACGGAAAAACAGAGAAGCCGAAGGAGAAGTCATCGAAATACTGGAACGCGCCAACGATACATTCGTCGGCACACTGGAAGTAGCTAAGTCATACGCATTTCTGGTGACAGAGAACCGTACATTAGCCAATGATATTTTCATCCCGAAAGATAAGCTGAAAGGCGGAAAGACCGGAGATAAAGCCATTGTGAAAGTAACCGAATGGCCGGACAAGGCAAAGAATCCTATCGGACAAGTAATAGATATATTAGGTCAGGCTGGCGATAACACCACAGAGATGCACGCAATTCTTGCGGAGTTCGGTCTGCCGTATGTATATCCAAAAGCAGTAGAGACAGCAGCAGATAAGATTCCTGCCGAGATTTCAGCAGAAGAGATTGCCAAACGCGAAGATTTCCGTAAGGTAACAACTTTCACCATCGACCCGAAAGATGCCAAAGACTTTGACGACGCACTTTCCATCCGCAAACTGAAAGACGGATTGTGGGAAGTAGGCGTACACATTGCCGATGTGACTCACTATGTGAAAGAGGGAAGCATCATCGACAAGGAAGCCGAAAAGCGTGCAACTTCCGTCTATCTGGTAGACCGCACCATACCGATGCTGCCCGAACGCCTGTGCAACTTCATCTGTTCGCTCCGCCCCAATGAAGAGAAACTTGCTTTTTCTGCCATATTCGATATTACGGAAAAAGGGGAAGTGAGAGACTCACGCATTGTACACACGGTCATCGAATCGGACCGCCGCTTCACTTACGAAGAGGCGCAACAAATCATCGAAACCAAAGAAGGCGACTTCAAAGACGAAATACTGATGCTCGACACCATAGCCAAGGCTCTGCGTGAAAAGCGCTTTACGGCAGGAGCCATCAACTTCGACCGCTACGAAGTGAAATTCGAGATCGACGAAAAAGGGAAACCCATCAGCGTCTACTTTAAGGAATCCAAAGACGCCAATAAGCTGGTAGAAGAGTTTATGTTGCTTGCCAACCGTACCGTAGCGGAAAAGATAGGAAAAGCTCCCAAAGGTAAAAAGCCCAAAGTGCTGCCTTACCGTATCCACGATCTTCCGGATCCGGAGAAACTGGACAATCTGGCTCAGTTCATCGCACGCTTTGGTTACAGACTCCGCACAAGCGGAACCAAGACGGATGTATCTAAATCGATCAATCATCTGCTGGACGACATACAAGGAAAGAAGGAAGAGAACCTGATTGAAACCGTATCTATCCGTGCCATGCAGAAAGCGCGCTACTCTACACACAACATCGGACACTACGGACTGGCTTTCGACTATTATACCCACTTCACCTCTCCTATCCGGCGTTTTCCGGACATGATGGTGCACCGGTTGGTGACCAGATATATGGATGGCGGACGCAGCGTGTCGGAAACGAAATACGAAGACCTATGCGACCACAGCTCGAACATGGAGCAGATTGCAGCCAATGCCGAACGCGCTTCCATCAAATACAAACAGGTGGAGTTCATGAGCGAACGGCTGGGACAGACCTACGACGGAGTAATCTCCGGCGTAACAGAATGGGGACTGTACGTGGAACTGAACGAAAACAAGTGTGAGGGAATGATACCTATCCGTGACCTGGACGATGATTACTACGAATTCGACGAAAAGAACTACTGCCTGCGCGGTCGTCGTAAAAACCGTATCTACAGCCTGGGAGACGCAATCACCGTCAAAGTGGCACGCGCCAACCTGGAAAAGAAACAACTGGACTTCGCACTGGTAGAGTAACATTCTGTCAAAATGATAATCGTATTTGCTCAGATCGGCTTATTTACGGCCAAGAGTATGGGCACAAAGAAAAATCGCTTTCCCTACGGGTTAGCGATTTTCTTTTTATTATCCCAATCGAAAAAGAAGCAACCTAACCGAAAGCAGAAACAGGAAAAACAAGAACAAAATAGAAGGAAGAAAGAGTATATGAAGGCATTTTATCTTTCCGGAAACCTTCTTCATTCAAGAGCAACGGGAGGAGCATATAGCCTTATCCTACTTCAGAACCGGGATAAAGAAAGAACATGAAACCAAAGCTCCTTGTCTTTTCGAAAAAGAAGTAAGCATTTCACCCGAAAGAAGTAAGCGTTTCCGGAAAACACCTCCTTCTTTTTGCCGGAAACAAGGGGCTCCGACCCGAAAAGCCCGGCTTTCCGATCCGAAAAGAGCGTTTATCGAACCCCAAAAGTCCGCCTCCGGGCTCTTTGGCTTCCTATCTGCCCCCTAAAAAAGAAAGTACATGTAAGCAGAAACAGCCATTCAGCACCTTTTTGAAATGAAATGAAGGCAAAATACATCAATTAGTCTGATGCAACAGCTCTGCCCGGTCAAACACCTTTTACCGATACATACCTTAATTCTGTAGAACACTTCCTTTTTTCATAGTCCTTGTAATAAAAGCATCTTTCAGCCGACTATAAAGTAAAGATTAAACCAAATGAAGTCGAACAAGAATGAATTTCTAAAACTACTGACGGCCTACCAGGGAATTATCCACAAAGTAAACCGGATATATTTCAGGTCGGAAGCCGACAGGGAGGACAATTTTCAAGAAACAGTCTACCAGCTCTGGCGGTCTTTCCCGGTGTTGCAGAATAAAGAGAAACCTGCTTCGTGGATTTATACGGTGGCAATCAACACCTCCATCTCGAAAGTAAGAAAGGACAGCCGCATCGAATTTCGTGACTCGCCGCCGGATGGAGAGCCTGTTGACCCCTGGGAACAACAGGAACAGGACGAAAACTGGCAAAGACTTGTCAATGCCCTGCAAAAGCTGAATGAAATAGACAAATCCATCATGCTGCTTTATATGGAAGACTATAGTTACGAAGAGATAGCCGGAATAGTGGGGATAAGCAGTTCCGCCGTCGGCGTAAAGATTCACAGACTGAAAGGTCAGCTACAAAAACAATTTAAAAAGTAAACGTAATGGAAACAAATGACATTAAAGAAACCTGGAAAGCGGGAATAGAAAGAACCATCAAACCGTATCCGGAAGAGAGATTGAATGAAATGGTTGTCAACTCTGCCAGAAAATCAATCAAGACAGTGTATCCCGGAACTGTTTTCCGGCTCGTTATCATTGCCGTGGCCGTTTTCCTCATCGTATCACAGTTCGTAAAAGAGCAAAACGCAACAAGAATGTATTTGGATATGGGCGCTTTGGCCGTGTTGTCCGTCTCTTATTTCCTCTGGGAACGCTCCGCATACAAGATGCGGAAGTATACCCATGGAATGCCCGTAAAGGAATGGTTGGAATACCGTATCAAAGAGATTGAGAAAAGCATCAGGTTCAATACCAAATATGACTGGATTGTATACACATGTTCCTTCCTTTCGGCAATCGGCTTCTACGTGTTTTACCTGATGGCAACGAACGTCGTCCCCGGCATACTGAACGTCATTGTTATTCCGCTCGGCATGTGCATTTACCTTCTGATCATCAAACGCTCTCTGAAACGGAATTACCGGAGAACCCTGCAAGAGCTGAAAGAACTGTACAGACAATTTGAGATTGAAGATCAGGAAGGGAGATGAAACGGGGGGTTACCATTCTGTCGTCACCAATCACAACAGGCACCGGGAGATTCGCATTCATCCCGAAAATCAGAACAAACAAAAAAACAATGCCTGTAAATGCCCTGTTGCTGCACGGATATCTAAAATAAATTTCCATCTTTGTAGTTCTATCAAGAGAATATAGTTATGAAGACAGTAATCATTGAAAACAAAGAGCAAGTAGAAGAAATTATCTCCCGCTGTGACATTTGCTTTGTAGGTATCACTGACCTGGAAGGAAATCCGTACGTAATTCCCATGAACTTCGGTTATCAGGACGGGGTGATCTATCTGCATTCCGGTCCCACGGGCAGCAGCATCGATATGCTGGCAAGAAACAACCGTGTTTGCATTACCTTCAGTGTAGACCACGAATTGGTATTTCAGCATCCCAAAGTGGCATGCAGTTACCGGATGCGGGCCAAGAGTGTGATTTGCAGAGGACGTGTGAACTTCATTGAAGATCCGGAAGAGAAGCGCGAGGCACTCAATATACTGATGCGCCATTACAGTAGCCGGGAATTTGTGTATTCCGATCCGGCAGTCAAGAACGTAAAAATCTGGGAGATTCCGATTGACAGCGTTACGGCAAAGGAGTACGCAGTGCCGCATACAAAATGAATTCACCACAGATTACACCGATTTACACAGAATTTTCAGCCGACAGATAAGCAGTCGGTCAGTCTGTGTCAATCAGCGTAATCTGTAATGAGAATAATCAAAGCGGATACTCTTCAAACGCATACAAGATAGTCGACAGATAGCGTTCTCCCGTATCCGGCAGCAATACAACGATCAGCTTTCCTTCATTTTCCGGCAGTTTTGCCAGCTCTGTAGCCGCATATACTGCCGCTCCCGAAGAAATGCCGACCAAAAGTCCTTCTTTAGCAGCCAACTCACGACTGGTGCGGATGGCATCGTCATTTCCCACCTGCCTGATCTCGTCTACTACGGCTGCATGATAAGTTTTAGGAATAAACCCGGCACCAATCCCCTGTATCTTGTGCGGACCGGGAGCTCCACCGGACAGCACCGGCGAATCGACAGGCTCTACGGCAACGATTCGTACGGCAGGATTATGCTCCTTTAAAGCAGCTCCTACCCCGCTTACAGTACCTCCCGTTCCCACTCCGGCTACAAAGATATCCACCTTTCCATCGGTATCTCTCCAGATCTCCTGACCCGTAGTACGGACATGGACTGCAGGGTTAGCCGGATTTTCGAACTGTTGCAGGATAACAGATCCGGGAGTGGCATCCCTCAGTTCCTCGGCTTTGGCGATGGCTCCTTTCATTCCGTTCGCTCCCGGAGTAAGCACAAGCTCCGCTCCCAGTGCTTTCAGCAGATTCCTGCGTTCCATGCTCATCGTATCGGGCATGGTCAATATCAGTTTGTAACCTTTGGCAGCTGCCACAAATGCCAGGCCGACACCTGTATTTCCACTGGTCGGCTCAATAATAGTAGCGCCGGACTTCAACGTCCCTTTCGCTTCGGCATCTTCAACCATAGCCAGAGAGATACGGTCTTTCACGCTCCCCGCCGGGTTGAAATATTCCAGTTTTGCCACTACACGAGCCTTCAGCCCATTACTTGCATTGTAATTACTCAGTTCCAGTAACGGGGTGTTACCCACTAAATCTGTCAGTTTCTTTGCTATCTTTCCCATATCTGTCTATTTAGTATATATCTGTTTATTAATAATATGACAAAGGTAGTGCAGATTTAGTTCATTCTCAATACCATAAGTATGGTAAATTCATACTACGAATGAGGGAGAAGCCTCCCCCTTAAAAACATCAACCGGACCGTCAGGTTACCTTCCGTCCGCAATAAAATTACGAATATAATTCGCTACCAGGCAACAGCCGGGGACGTATACCTGCCCATGATCGAACCCCTGCAATTCGTATAGCGATACCTTCTTATTACCAATATTCTTCAGTACCGAAGCCAATAAGGCATTCTCTTCATAGCGGTCGGCCATCTCAAGATTCCGGTCGCCGGTAATCAGTACAAAAGGCGGTGTATCTTTACGAGCCTTGTTGCAAGGAGCATATTGGTCGATCACCGGAATACCCTCGGGCAACGAGCGTTCCTTACGTATCGTGAAGTGTGTCACAGTCTGTCCGCTGATAGGAAGATAAGCAGCTATGCTATCGGCATCTACCCCGTATTCCTGAAGATAAGACTTATCCAGTCCCACCATTAAAGTCAAATAGCCTCCTGCCGAATGACCGGTAACGAAAACACGTCTCGGTGAGCCTCCATACTCTTCTATATGTTTATAAGCCCAGGCCACGGCAGCGGCAGCATCCTCTGTATAAGCCGGATTCTGAGCTTTAGGACTCAGGCGGTAATTGACAGCGACGACTGCAAATCCCTGATTCATAAACATCTCGGGAACATGCTTTCCTCCTCCCTCCAATCCACCGCCATGAAACCAGACGATCGTCGGAAAGTCTTTCTTCCCGACCGGATAGTAAACATCGAGTTTGCAACGCTCTTTACGGTAACCGTCCATTTCCCCCGCAGGAATATACGAAATGTCTTTTACTGTTTTGTACGTCTCCTGTGCCTGTAAGGTCAAGCCAATCAACAGGAGAATGAATGATAAATACTTTCTCATGCTATTAAGTGTTTGTGAATTACTTGGGCAAATATACTACAATAACGACACTGTTTGAAAAATAATGCGTTCCTTTATATACTCAATATCAAAAAAGTATAGAGAAATAACTGTATTAATCCCAATTTAATTACCTTTGTCAATATCATAACCTCCAAACACTTATTTTAATATGAGAAAGATCACCCTCATCATGTTTACGCTGCTAATCTGTGCAGCGCAACAAGTAAAGGCACAAACTGACAGTATGCTCATCCGGCCGACAGTAGATAAAAGAGTCGAACTACTTAGCATTATTTTCCGTTTAACGGGTAATCCGGAGTATAACAGAAACGATTTCAAACTCTACACAGACCGCATCGAATCGCATTTTTCTCCCTATAAAAACCACGAACTTATATCATTCGCACGCTCGTTGGTCAAGACTGACGGTGTTTCATACGATGCAGTGATGAGTATGGCCATCAATCTCGATAACCAGTTCAATCTGCCCGCAGATTATGGTTCACTGGACTCTCGCTGGAATCGGAATCAAGTAGGCCCATTCATAAAACTGCTAAAGAAGTTTGTCAAAGACAGTCGTTTCGATGCCTTTTATCACTCGAACGAGAACTTATATCAAGAGGCTGTAAGTCGTTTTATGCCTATTTACAAAAGCATAGATACCCAATGGTATAATGATTTCTACGGGCAGAAGTCCAACGACCGGTTTCACATTATACTTTCAATGTCCAATGGCCCGGGAAATTACGGACCGAGTGTCACCGACAAGGAAAACATACATAATGTCTTTTCAGTCATGGGAGCATGGGTTACCGATTCCGTAGGAATGGTTGTTTATCCGCCTGAATTAATCTTGCCGATCTTAATCCACGAATTCAACCATTCATTCATAAACTTCGACCCGGAAATGTTCCGCACAAGCGGAGAACAGATTTATGCTGCGGTTGGCGAACAGATGGCGCGCCAAGCCTATGGACAATGGTCTATTGTCCTTACCGAAGCAATGGTACGTGCGGCAGTCATAAAATACATGAAAGACCATAACTTCCCGGCTGTCGAAATCACCAAAGAAACCGTCATACAAAAAACACGTGGCTTTGTCTGGATAAGCAAGCTGGTCGATGAACTCGAGAAGTATTCCTCTGATCGCACGACATACCCGACCCTCAACAGCTATATGCCGCGGCTGGCAGAAGCTTATACAGGCTTTGCCCAATATACCGCAAACTATGATTCTATCCGTCCCAAAGTAGTTTCGATCGACGAATTTACCAACGGCGATACAACCGTTCGGAGCGACATCAAAACTATTACTGTCCACTTCGACCGTCCTTTGGTGGGCCGCGGACACTCTTTCAATTATGGTCACCTCGGAATGGAAGCAATGCCTAAAATTATAAATGTCAACTACGCCAATGACAACCGTACCGTGATTATCGGAGTAGAATTGTTACCCGGGAAAGAGTATGGAATCACTCTTTTAGGACTCTCTTTCCGCACTCCGGAAGGAGATGCCATAAAACCCTACGAAATTTCTTTCAAGACGGCAGAGTGACACAAATTCTCTCTCATTGTCTGTGATCCAGGTAATAAAAGGCAACCCCGTTTTGGACAAAAAGAGAAAGCAGATGACTGCATTAGCCTAAAATTGATTATCTTTGCACCCCAAAACGGAATAATATCAGAGTAATTGCTCTTTTTCAACTTTACAGGATTACTCTTCCATTTGATAGAAATACACAACTGATTGATAATATAAAAAAGACTATAATATTATGGCATTGCAATGTGGTATTGTCGGACTTCCAAATGTAGGTAAGTCAACACTTTTTAATTGCCTGTCCAATGCGAAAGCACAGGCGGCAAACTTCCCTTTCTGTACAATCGAACCGAACGTAGGCGTAATTACCGTGCCCGACGAACGTTTAAATAAACTGGCTGAACTGGTACACCCCAACCGCATCGTCCCCACAACAGTAGAAATCGTAGATATCGCCGGACTTGTGAAAGGTGCCAGCAAAGGTGAAGGACTGGGAAACAAGTTCCTGGCCAATATTCGGGAAACCGATGCCATCATTCACGTACTCCGTTGCTTCGACGATGACAATGTAACCCATGTGGACGGAAGTGTAAATCCGGTTCGCGACAAGGAAATCATCGATTACGAATTACAGTTAAAAGACCTGGAAACCATCGAGAGCCGTATCCAAAAAGTACAAAAACAAGCTCAGACCGGAGGAGATAAAGCCGCCAAACAAGCTTATGATGTACTTGTTCAATTCAAGGATGCGTTGGAACAGGGCAAATCGGCGCGTACGGTAACGTTCGAAACAAAAGACGAACAGAAAATAGCGAAAGAATTGTTCTTACTCACCAGTAAACCCGTAATGTATGTTTGCAATGTGGACGAAGCAAGTGCGGTAAATGGAAACAAATACGTAGACATGGTACGTGAGGCAGTAAAGGACGAAGACGCCGAAATCCTGGTAGTAGCCGGAAAAACAGAAGCTGACATCGCCGAACTGGAAACCTACGAAGACCGTCAGATGTTTCTTGCCGAAATCGGCCTGGAAGAATCGGGTGTGGCACGTCTCATTAAATCGGCCTACAAACTGTTGAACCTGGAGACTTATTTCACTGCCGGTGTACAGGAAGTACGTGCCTGGACCTACGAAAAAGGATGGAAAGCTCCACAATGTGCCGGAGTGATCCATACCGACTTTGAGAAAGGTTTTATCCGTGCCGAAGTTATCAAATACGAAGACTTCCTTCAATATGGCTCGGAGGCTGCTGTCAAAGAAGCCGGAAAATTGGGTGTTGAAGGAAAAGAATACGTAGTACAGGATGGAGATATCATGCATTTCCGTTTCAATGTATAACTCATCCGGAATCATCTATTTTCATTCATAAACCGAAGAGGAAGGGTCATAACCCTTTTCACCACTGAGTAACACGGAGTATCACAGAGTTTTTTTAAAAACCAATAATCAAAACTTTAAATCTCCTCCGTGTTACTCAGCGTCCTCTGTGGTGAGTATCGACACCTCCTCCTGTTGTTATCCCTCCTCTCTTCCAACGAAAACTCCCGGTTTTCTACTACTATCTTCAAGCAAATCATTATCTTTGCGACCGGATATCATGCCTAACAAGCAACACATAAAATATCAATAAATATGGAAAGTACCAACAGACTTCGTTATCTTATCGCAGGAACCGGAGGCGTAGGCGGAAGTATAGCCGGCTTTCTGTCACTTGCCGGAAAAGACGTCACTTGCATTGCCCGTGGAGCACATCTGCAAGCAATACAACAAGACGGGCTCAAATTGAAATCAGATTTGAAAGGTGAACATGCTCTACGGATAAATACCTGCACGGCAGAAGAATATAACGGAAAAGCTGATGTGATATTTGTATGTGTCAAAGGGTATTCCGTAGACTCTATCACAGAGCTTATCAAGCGGGCAGCCCACGACCGAACGATTGTAATTCCCATATTGAATGTATACGGCACAGGACCGCGCATCCAACGTCTCGTACCGGGAGTCACCGTACTGGACGGATGTATCTACATTGTAGGCTTTGTTTCCGGACCGGGCGAAATCACTCAGATGGGAAGCATTTTCCGGCTGGTATTCGGAGCACGTCCGGAGCAGGGAGTTTCTCAGGAACGTATTGAAGCAATTGCAGAGGATGTCAGAAGTTGCGGTATCAAAGTCGATGTTTCCGATGATATCAACCGCGACACATTTATCAAATGGGCATTTATTTCGGCAATGGCATGTACTGGAGCATATCACGATGTACCAATGGGAGAAGTACAACACGAAGGCGAAGTACGAGATACATTTATCGGACTTTCCAGAGAAAGTGCAGAAATCGGACACAAGATGGGAATTTCTTATCCGGAAGATCCTGTTTCTTACAATTTGAAAGTAATAGATAAGCTCGACCCGCACAGTACAGCATCCATGCAAAAAGACCTTGCCCGAGGACATGCATCGGAGATACAAAGTATGTTGTTCGATATGATTGATTTGGGTGAGCGTTTGGGAATATCTATGCCTACCTATCAAAAAGTAGCTCAAAAATTCAAGAATAAATGAAACATATAGTAGATATTGAAACCTGGGAACGGAAAGACAACTACAACTTTTTCCGTGGATTTGCGAATTCATGGATTGCTATCACCAGTGAAGTAGACTGTACTGAAGCTTACAACCACGCCAAAGCCAACGGAAAATCATTTTTTCTGTATTATCTTTATGCCATATTGCGCGCTGCCAACGAGATAAAAGAGTTCCGTTATCGCTGGGATAAAAACGGACAAGTAGTCTATCATGATACAGTGGATGTCATTTCTCCTATTGCTGTACCCGGCAAAACATTTTATACGGTACGCATCCCTCATCATGTTGATTTCGAAGCATTTTATACCGAAGCCAGACACATTGTCACATCTATTCCTGAAGATGGTGATCCATACGGAACCGATAAAAGCATTTATAAACAAGGAGATTTTGATGTAATCCTGCTAAGTGCCACTCCAAAACTATATTTCACTTCGATAACCTACACCCAACAGGAAGTAGGACATCCGCTGGATTATCCGCTGATGAATGCCGGTAAGGCCATCATACGCGAAGGCAAGCGTATCATGCCTATTGCACTGACTGTAAGTCATGCTTTTACAGACGGAGCACACATTTCACTTTTCTTTGAGAAAGTAGAACAATACCTCAAGGAAATCTGCAAATAATCATACACAAAAAACTACGGGACTTCATCCTATTCAGAACCAGCCTGAATCAATCATTCAGCAGTTCTTTTCGATTGGATGCAGTCCCGCAGATTATCAGTATTATTCACATTTCAAATAATCACAAAGCTTCTGTGTTGCCCTTGCCCGATGGCTGATTTTATTCTTTTCTTCATTGCCCATCTCGGCAAATGTTTCAGTATAACCTTCGGGGACAAAAACAGGATCATAGCCAAATCCTGAACAACCGCGTTTTTTTTCGATTATTTCGCCTTTTACAACTCCTTCGAAGAGATGCTCCGTTCCACCCTCGATCAGGCAAATAGCCGTACGGAATTGCGCTTTACGGTTGGTCTTTCCTTCCAGCTCTACAAGCAGTTTTTTCATATTAGCTTCCGAATCATGTCCTTCTCCTCCAGCATATCGGGCCGAATAGACTCCCGGAGCCCCTCCCAGGACCTCAACCTCCAGACCCGTATCGTCGGCAAAACAATCCAGACCATAGTTTTTATAAATATATTCAGCTTTCAGAGCAGCATTTCCCTCCAGCGTATCAGCCGTTTCCGGAATATCTGCCTCACAATGGATATCCTTCAGACTCAGCACCTCTACCCTATCTCCCAATATGGCACGTATCTCATCCAACTTGTGTGCATTATTCGTTGCAAAAACCAGTTTCTTTTTCATAATCAATTTTATCTATCATATTTCTTCACAAAGATACACATACTCAGGCAACCATCCTCTACTTTCCGTCTGCTATTTCGCTGCAAAAACAGTCTTCCTCATTAATCGAGTAGGAGGAACGGGATTAATTCCCGTTCCGACCTCTCACACCACCGTA
>OOCN01000609.1_pt1 | contig 29676 bp, 22 predicted proteins | sample 1671361 | NCBI WGS metagenome assembly OOCN01 (sample SAMN06348149, study PRJEB24527) | human gut metagenome | biome: human gut; feature: ankylosing spondylitis patient; material: feces | host: Homo sapiens | place: China | collected 2015-10
TGCCGATCTGGGCTTCGGCGGTCTTTTTACGGTTGTTGTAACCAATAAAATAGCCCGCAGCCACGCCGACAACAGCAACGATCAAGGCCACGATCACTCCGATCGCGGTCATTGCGTTCACTCTCCTTTGTTTCAATTCAATGCAAAATTAAAAGCAGGAGACGCTGCGCAGCAGGACACGGGCAATGATATAGAAAGAGCTTTCAATGCAAAAAGTGACACCAAAACCATACGCACCGCCCAAAACCGGCGGCACGGGCAAAAGCATACGGCTTTTCTCTTTACGGTTCCATTTTATATCAAACAGGCACACTTTGCCTGAAACGGGTACAGGGTCACACTGAAACCTGCGTACAGCGTCTTTGATTCCATACTACTAAATATAGTACGAAACATTTGCCCGCTTGTCAAGAGGAAAACCCTGCCCGCAGAACATTTTGTGCAGAAAAACAAAAATAGAAGTGGAACTCCTCCAGTCTCGCTGCGCTCGACAGCCCCCTCTGAGATGGGGCCTTTGGCATGACGGTACAGTTTCCGGCTAAAGCGCAAAGTTTGCGGGCGCGCCAAAGGCTCCCTCCCAGAGGGAGCTGGCAAAACCGTCAGGTTTTGACTGAGGGAGTCAAGCCAACTCCCCCCAAACCAAAAAGGCTGCCCCGGGTAACGGAGCAGCCCTTTCGGCTTATGATGAAAAGAAGAAAATGAAGAAGAATGGCTTATTATTTGGCGGCTTTTTCGCCCTCCGGGAAGATGATCTTATTCACAAAGAAGAAGATCACCATGGAGATGCCGCCGTTGAGGACGGTGGTGCCGATGTTGTAGATGAAGTCCGGCACCAGCAGGCCTGCCACCGCCACCCAGATGCAGTTGATGGAGTTGACGATGCAGGTGATGACACAGAACGCCAGCACATACCAGCCGATCTGCTTTGCCAGATTGCCCTTGCTGCGGAACACAAAATTGCGCTGGATGGGGAAGTTGATGCACTCGCCGATGACCATGGCGATCATGTAAGCGCAGAAGTAGGGCAGGCCGCCGTGGGCGGCGTCGTAGCCGAGGATGTTCCACTTGAAGGTCTCGCCGAAGAGGGTGATGTCAATGCCCGGCCAGCCGAAATCCACCACCGGCAGGCTGGCAAACGCCTTGGGCAGAAATTGCAGCAGCAGGTACTTGAACACGGTGATGAGGTTGGACACGATGACGAACAGGCCGCCCTCGCGCACCCACTTGGCAGCGGCGGGGTGCTTTGCCGCGAAGTTATTCCAGAAATTCATAGCCTGCTTCCTTTCAGCTGTTTTTCAAGCGCTCTTCCATGCGGCTGTTCAGCACGAGGTTCTTCACGGCCTCAAAAATCACCCGCACAAGGCCGATGATCCAGAAGCCCTGCAGCTCCATCACGATGCCGTCCACCATGCCCATGCTGATGGCGCCGTTGGTCATTTTTGCCAGCGCCCGCAGGGGCATATTGTACTGGAACAGGATGTTCAGGTCGGGTTTGCCCTTTTTGATGCTGCGGCGCAGCAGGGTGCCCAGCACGGCAGCCGCCAGCCAGCCGATGGGGCTGCGTCCGTGCCCCATCTCGCCCAGCGTCATGTTGCGGTCGATGTGCACCTTGTTCTCCGGAATGGGACGGCCCAGCAGCGCCTCAAACTCCGCGTCCGGCACGTTCTGCACCTGCGCAGTGCGGTAATGCTCCAGATTTTTGCCCGCATAGGGGTCGGGTGCGCCGGTGCCCGCCACCGTGACGGCGGCAGTCAAGCGGATATCGGCGCTGGAAGCGCCCACCAGCAGCTGATAGCTGCCGCCCTCCACCTCCCAGCGGTCGGTCTTGACGTTCCAGTAGCGGAATGCCTTATCGTCCAGCGGGATGGTGACAGTCTTGCTCTCTCCGGCTTCCAGCTGCACCTTGGCAAAGCCCTTCAGCTCCTTGGCAGGGCGGAAAACTTTTGCATCCGGCTTTGCCACATACAGCTGCGCCACCTCGGCACCGGCACAGCTGCCGGTGTTGGTGACAGTCAGGGTCACGCCGGTTTCGTCTGCTTTCAGGTCACTGTACGCAAAGCTGGTATAGCTCAGGCCGTAGCCGAAGGGGAAGGCGGTGGGCACACCGGCGGTGTCGTAGTAGCGGTAGCCCACATACAGACCCTCGCGGTACTCCACAGTGGGGCCGTCGCCGCCGAAATGCGCTTTTGCGGGGGTGTCGGCGTAGCTGCGCGCCCAAGTCTCAGCCAGCTTACCGCAGGGGTTCTGCGCACCGGTGAGCACCTCGACCAGTGCGCCCGCACCGGCCTGACCGCCCAAGCAGCCGTAGACCAGCGCCTTGCAGTCCTTGACCCAATCGCTTTCCAGCGAGGAGCCCGCACTCAGCAGCAGCACCACGTTGGGGTTCGCTGCCGCCACAGCGGTCAGCAGTTCCAGCTGGTTCTCTGCCAGCTTCATGTCGGCGCGGTCGATGCCCTCGCTCTCCTTGATCTCGTCCAGACCCATGCACAGCAGCACCACATTGGCGTTCTTTGCCAGCAGCACCGCCTCGGCTTTCAGTGCCTCATCGGGCTTGCCCTGCCGGTCAAAGCCCTTGGCGTAGCCGACGCTGTTCAGGCCACTCTCGGCAAGGCAATCCAAGAAGGAATCCACCTTGATGGAGTTGACGGCGCTGGAGCCTGCACCCTGATAGCGGGGTGTCTGGGCAAAGTCGCCGATGACCGCCACCTTTTCCCCCTTTGCAAGGGGCAGCAGGCTGTTTTCGTTCTTCAGCAGCACGATGCTCTGGGCAGCAGCCCGGCGCGCCAGTGCGTGGTGGGCGTCGGCATCGAACTTGCCGGGTGCGGCGTCCACCGCTGCTTTGGTGGTGAACACCAGCTCCAGCAGTTCCTCCAGCCGGGCGTCCATGTCCGCTTCGGTGATCTTGCCGGTCTGCACCGCCTTCATCAGCTCCCGGATGGCATCCCCGCCGGGGGCAGGCATTTCCAGCGTAGAGCCGTTCTTTACGCCAAGGGCGTGGTCGTTGCTGCCGCCCCAGTCGGTGACCACTGCGCCGTCAAAGCCCCAGTCCCTGCGCAGGATATCTATGAGCAGGTGGGCGTTCTCGTTGGCGTAGGTGCCGTTGACAAGGTTATAGGCGGACATGATGGTCTTTGGCTGCGCCTCCTTGACCACCATCTCGAAGCCGGTCAGGTAAATTTCCCGCAGGGTGCGCTCGTCCACGATGGAATCCGAGGCCATGCGGCGCAGCTCCTGACTGTTCACAGCAAAGTGCTTGGGGCAGGCGGCGATGCCGTTTTTCTGGATGCCGCGGACGTAGGCCGCCGCCATCTTACCGGCAAGGTAGGGGTCCTCCGAGAAATACTCGAAGTTGCGGCCGCACAGGGGGCTGCGCTTGATGTTCAGGCCGGGGCCCAGCAGCACCGACACGCCCTGTGCTGCTGCTTCTTCGCCCATGGCTGCGCCCATAGCCTCGCCCAGTGCCGGATCCCAGCTGTTGGCAACGGTGGCCGAGGTGGGGAAGCAGGTGGCGGGCACACTGGGGTTCAGGCCTAGATGGTCAGCCGCACCGGCCTGCTTACGCACGCCGTTGGGGCCGTCCGACAGGGTAATGGCCGGGATGCCCTTGCCCGGCAGCGCCCGGGTGGTGAACACCGTGCCGCCGCTCAGCAGGGCGCATTTTTGTTCCAGGCTCAGTTTTGCAATAATATCCTGATGTTTCACGGGGAAATCTCCTTTCAGTAGAAACGGTATTGCCTTTGGAAACAGGACCACGCATAAGGAGAAGAAGCGTGATTCTGTTTCCAAAAGGGAACACGGCTGCGGGCCGTAACTGCCGTGCAGCCGTGTTCCGGGATTAGAAGGAAGACAGTTTTGATTACGGGTCAGTACTTATTCCTTACTCACATCCGCACCTGCATTGGTATTAGCCAGCGTTTTATTATACTTGCGGCGGCGAAGAATCACCACAACACCTGCCAGAACCAACACATAGACAATCACACTGCCTACCAGTGCAGGCGTGCGCCACATAGGCACAGGCGCATCTACATCTACACCGTAGCTATTCGCCAGCGTATACAGATACTGATGTGCAGCTTCGCGCATCTTCAGCTGACCGGTAGCAGTCTGGCTCAGGTTATCGAAGGTCTTAGTGCCCCAGCCAAACAGCAGATTGGTACCACCTGCCAAGACAGCTTTTTCAATATCCATAAAGCCATGCTCCTCGTTGTTATCCGTAATCACAGTGCCAATAAAGCCCCATTCATTACGCAGAACATTGGTCAGTAGTGCAGTACTTGCACCGGCCCAAGTAGTACCAATATTATTGTAGGAAGACATCACAGCCGTGCTGCCGCCTTCCTTCACAGCCTTTTCAAACGGCACGAAGTAAATTTCACGCATTGCCTGCTCATCGGCCCAGGTGCACAGACCATAATGACGCCAAGTTTCACGCTCATTCAGCGCAAAATGCTTAATGTAGCAGTACATACCATTTTTCTCTGCCGCACCAACCGTAGCAGCGGACATGGAACCAGAAAGGAAGCCATCCTCAGAATAGTACTCAAAGTTACGGCCAGCAAATGCATTGCGGTGGGTATTAGCACCAGGTGCATACCAGCCGGAAATATTCCACGCCTTTCCTTCCTGCGAGATTGCATCGCCAAATTCAGAAGCCAGGTCTACATTCCAAGTAGCCGCCAGCAGAACTTCTGCCGGATAAGTAACCGTCTTATATGTGCAGGTCCCCATAAAGGCATCGAACACATAACTCAGAGCGGCAGGTCCGTCCATTTCATAAGTCTGTCCCTTACCGATATTATCAACTGCTGCACTTCCCCAGCCATCTGCGCCCAGCAGTTTGTACATATCATCAAGGGTCAGCTGATCCAGCAGCTTATCCCACTGTGCATCATCATAGGCAAGGCCTTCCATGTCTTTCAGAGTAAGGCCATTCTTTGCACCAAAGGTCGGCGCAGTGTCATCTGCATCCACATAGCTATCATCCACTACCAGCGCATTGTTGAAGGCTTCCAGCTGTTCAGCAGTTGCTTCCTTGCTGGTACCGGGAACGATCTGCCAAGTGTCACGGTTGAGGTAAGCCACATCACCAGCTGCATCATCAAACTGATTTGTTGCTACCACTTCGTCCGAAGAGCGCTTGCCGACATACTTGCAGTTTTCCACACCACTGCCAAACGCACTGTCCTGGAACACTTCATTCTCAGCAACCTTGCAGGTCATGGTCAGATTATCTTTCACCGTATGCGAATCCGTACGCAGAGAAATCTGATACTCGCCAGCTTCCAGCACGTAGGAACCGGTAGAAGTGTAGTACTTCTGTGCATCATAAGAAGCCATCTGCTCTACCGGCATAGAAATCGTAACCGTTTCCGTTTCGCCCGGCTGCAATTCCTTCGTCTTTGCAAAGCCGCCCAGTACTTCGCCAGCCTTCTGCAAGCCGCTGCCGCCTTCAGCTGCACTGTAATAGGGCGCACTGTAATACAGTTCCACAACATCTTTGCCAGCCACATTGCCAGTATTGGTAACTTTGACATTCCACTCCAGCGTATCCTGTGCGGTAACGGTAGTCGGAATCGTGTTTTCCAGTTCCCAGTCAAAGCTTGTGTAGCTCAAGCCATAGCCAAAGGGGAACTGCACTACATCATTGTAGGAAAGTCCCGTCAGATTCTCTCCTTCACGGGTAGTGTAATCGTAGCTTTCACGGGTTTCGTAATAACGATATCCCACATAAATGCCTTCCTGATACTCTACAAGGTAGGCAGGATGACTTTCGAAGTTTTTGAAGCAGTCCTTAGAGTTGGTATACTCAAAGGTATCAAAGTTGTAGTAAGAAGGGGTCGTTTCTACTGCATAAGGGTAGATATCCGGCAGACGGCCAGAGGGGTTGACTGCGCCCGTCAGAATGTTGACAATTCCAATCGTGCCCACATCACCGGGATCACCAATCCAGAGGGCTGCATCAACGCCTTCATCATTCAGGAAGCCCAGTTCCATAGCATTGCCTGAATTGATCAGAACAATAACATTATCAAATGTCGCTTCTGCCTGTTCCAGCAAAGACTGTTCCGCGCTGTTCAGTTCCAGATAATGCTTGCTCTGATCCGGTGCATACGAGGTATTTTCAGCCATCGAAGTGGGCAGGTCATTGCCTTCACCGCCCTTGCGGGAGAACACGACCACAGCAGTATCCGAAAAATCCTTCATTGCTTCAAATGAGCAGTCTCCAGTATACTGGTACTCCACACCCATGTTCTTAGCCAATTCCTCGGTTGCAGGCAGTTCCGGGATGGAAAAATCAACAGAGAATGTATTTCCGCCTTCGTTGTTTTTGGGTCTGTAGAGATTGACCAGATTTTGATTCACTTCAAAACCTGCATCCGTAAAGGCTTTTACAAAATCTGTCCGGTTTGCAGTGTAGCTGCTGCCACCGGAACCCGTACCGCCATAAACCGGATTTGCGGAAGCATAGCCCAGAAGATTGATTTTTCGGTTTGTTCCTGCCAACGGCAGAGCGCCGTCATTTTTCAGAAGGACCGCGCCTTCCTCCTCGATTTTCTGAGCCACTGACAAACCATTTGCATAAGATGTTTTTTGCAATTCCGGGTCTCCATTCTGGCCAGGGAATGCCTTGTCCAGAGAACTGGGAAACACACCAAACATTGCTACATCTGCCACTATTCCAACTGCCAGTAAGAGTGCTGTAACAGCTGTCAGCAACTTTGTGGGCTTTTTGTTGTTCGGATCGCGCTTCATTGTGTTGTCTCCTCCATATTCTTTTATATTTTTTGGGCCGTACCCAACTGTGACCCATTATAACGGATATTTGCGCATCGTTATCATCTTTTGCACAATCTGTCGTTTTGGATACACAGTTTGCAAAAGTTACAATAAATTTTCAATTTTTATTGTGCTAATACACAAATATTGCAACATTGTATTTGTGCACCCTGCCAGACAACAAAAAACGGCAGGGGATACCTGCCGTAAAAATTATTTGTTTTTGGGCAGCGGAAATAAGATCCGCAGGGTGCACCAGTTGTTTTCCCAGTGCAGCGTCATGCTGCCGCCGTGCTGCCCGACGGTGGTGCGGACGCTTTTCAGGTCCGACCCCTGCTGCGGCAGACCGTCCGCATCCAGTGCGGGGGCGGCTTCTGTATAATGCTCGAACCGCAGCATGGCAAAACCGCCCTGACTGTACACCGCCACCTTGATGAGCCGCTTTTCGGGGTCCGGTTCGGCGCGCACGGCGGCAATGGCGTTGTCCAGCGCCACGCCCACGATGGTGCACAGCTCCCGGATGGTGAGAAAGCCCAGCATCCTGCCGTCCGCTACGCTGGTGATGGTGATGTTCTCCTGTTGGCATTCCATGGTCTTGGCGGTGAGCAGGGTATCCAGCACCGGGTTGCCGGTCTTGTTCTCGGCCTCGTACTGGCGGATGTTCTGCTCCATGGCAGCAATGGCGGCGTTCTGCTTGGTCTGGTCCTGCTCCTCCCGGATGCGGGCAAGCTGGACTTTCAGTTCATGGTACCGCCGGTTGATGAGGTTGATGCCCTCCTTGCTGCGCTTGTACTGCTCGTACTGGCGGTGCAGCACCTCGTCCATGGCGGCAAGCTCGCTGTGCAAAGCGTTCTCCTGCAGCTGCTCGTGCTGCACAGATAAGATCAGCACGCCGGAAAAATCCACCAGTGTGCGGATGGAAAAAATGCTCATGTTGATCTCGCTGCCGGGCAGAAAGCCCAGATTGCTCACCGCAAAGGCAGTCAGCGCCAACATGACCGCCGTCAGGGCGGCGCTGCCGCCGATCTGTAAGTGCCCGGCGGGCTGGGGACGGCGGTGCTGCAGATAGCACATAATGCCGAACAGCGTCCCATACACCAGCGCCAGCAGCAGCAAAGACAGCGGCTCCCATGGGCCGCGGGCGGGCCAGAGGGCGCAGTGCAGCTGCCACTCCACGCTGGCGGCAAGCTCTGCCAGAATAAACGCCCGGGCGCAGTGATACCCGGCTTCCAGCAGGGTGATGCTCCACACACCCCATAAATATAAGTAAGAAAGCCCGATGGCCGCTGCCATGCAGGGGATCCAGAGCCCGCCGGGCACATTGCCCGTCAGCTCCAGAAAGGCCGACAGCACCGCCGCCCACAGCAGGGTGATGCCCCCGGTGACCGCCTTGGAAAAGCGGGGCGCAAGCGCCGGGGTGAACAGCAGCACCGCCAGACACTCGGCAAGGGCGGTGTACAGCCGGGGGATATCCGGCAGCGCGGTCATGAGCCCTCACCTCCGATGTAGTCGGTCAGTGCGGCAAGAAAAGCCTTACGTTTGGGGCGGCTGACCTGCAGCTCGCAGGGGCCCACCTGCACGGTGCTCTGCCGCAGCTCCCGCACCTGTGCCAGATTGACAAGGTAGCCGCTGTTGCAGCGGGCAAAGGGGCAGTCTGCCAGCTTTTCCTCAAAGGCCTTGAGGGCGCCGGGGGCGGAAAAATCGCCCTCGTCGGTGTAAAAGTGCACCCGGTGACCCTCGCTTTCCAGATAATAGATGCTTGCGGTGTCCAGCCGGCGCAGCCCGCCCTCCACCGGCACGGTCAGGTAGTGCTTTGCCCGCTTTTCCAGCCGGGCAACCGCCTTGAGCAGCTGCTGCGAAAAGGCAAAGTAGGGCACCGGCTTCAGCACATAGTCCAGCGCTCCCACCGAGTAGCCCCGGATGGCGTACTGCGCCATATTGGTGATGAAGATCAGGATGACGTCTGCATCCATCTGCCGGATGCGCTCTGCCGTGGTCATGCCGTCCAGATGCTTCATCTCCACATCCAGAAAAATAATATCGTAGACCGCGCGGTAATCCTCCAGAATATCCACCCCGTCCGCAAAGACCGTCACTTCAAACTCTGTCCCGTACTGCCGGGTATACCGCCGGACATACTCCTGCAATACCCCCTGTACCTCCGCGTCGTCCTCTACGATCGCCACCCGGATCATGACCACACCTCCCTTACCACACCTTTGTGGAACTGTTACGGCTCTATTATAGCGCAATCCCGCCGGGTTTGCCAAGGGGCACTCCGCAACAAAGGGCAGCAGCAGACGCTCCAGCGTACCATAGATGAACGGAGCCAGAATGGGAGAAGTCTCGGAAGAGTTGGCGATCCAGATGCCGAAGTTATTGATGCCGGTCTGCACCACAGGCCAGAACAGCGACAGCACGATGGAAATGACCACCGAGTAGACAGCGTAAAAAACGCTGCATCCTCCGGGGGTATTTTTATGCCCCAAAAGGCACAAAAGAATGCCCGCCCACCGTGGTTTCCCACAGGTGGGCGGGCATTTTGCGTTTTATTGTTTGTGCCGCTGTAAAAGCATTCAGAGGGCGGCGGTCTGGGGTATCAGCCGGAAGAGCATCACGGGCAGCTCGCTGTTTGCAAAATCCAGCGTAAAGATGAGTTTGCCGTTCTTTGTTTCAAAAGGCAGCTCCGTCTGTGTGCCGTCCGGGGCAATGCGCACAAGCTTTTTGCCTTCCAGCAGTCCGGCGGGCAGCGCAAGCCTTACCAGGCCGGTGGGCTGCGTCAGGCTGCCGGCAGTCTCAAATGCCACACTCAGGTATTCCCCGTTCGTCCGTGCGGTCACATCCTCCGCAGAAAGGCTGCCGCTGATAGTCCACGCCGTTGCGGCTTCGATCTTTTCCAGCTGCGCGGCGTTTTCTGCCTGCCCGCACACGGGGCAGAAGGTCAGGGTCTCGCCTTCCGCAGTGCGGAAGGTAAACTTCCGGCAATCGGTGCTGCCGATGTGCGCGCAGCCCTGCCGCAGACAACCGGCGCTCTGAGAGCCGGTTCCATTCGGGGACCATGCACCGAACTGGTGTCCCAGCTTATCGGTCGGGTCTGCGGTGTAGCTGTCTTTGCAGCGGGAGCAGGTAAAAACAGTATAGCCGTCTGTTTCACAGGTAGGCTCTACGGTAACAGCCTGATAGTCATGGTTCAGCGCGGACAGCTCCGCATAGGTGGTATAATCGCAGCGGGAGCAGGTTTCGTAGGCGTTCCAGCCCTTTTCCGTGCAGGTGGCGGCTTGCGCGTCATGACGCACCAAATTATGGTTCAGCGCGGGGATTTCTTGATAAGTGGTATAGTTGCAGCGGGAGCAGGTGTCGTAAGCATCCCAGCCCTTTTCCGTGCAGGTGGGGGCTTGCGCGTCATGACGCACCAAATTATGGTTCAGCGCGGGCAGCTCTTTGCGGGTGGTATAGTTGCAGCCGAAGCGGGAGCAGGTTTCGTAAGCATTCCAGCCGATTTCCGTGCAGGTGGGGGCTTTTGCTGCGTGCTGCACCAAATCATGGTTCAGTGCGGGCTGCTCCACATAGGTGGTATAGTCACAGCGGGAGCAGGTTTCGTAAGCGTTCCAGCCCTTTTCCGTACAGGTAGGGGCTTGCGCTTCGTGCTGCTCCAGAGCATGGTTCAGTGCGGGCAGCTCTTTGCGGGTGGTATAGCCGCAGCGGATGCAGCGGTCGTAAGCGTCCCAGCCGATTTCCGTACAAGTGGGGGCTTTTGCTGCGTGCTTCACCAAGTCGTGACCGCCGTAGTAACTCCCTCCGCAAGTTTCGCACGTTCCCTTCGTGGTGCAGGTCGCGCTGCTGTCGCCGCCGCAGGGTGCGTTCTCTTCTTTTGCGTCACAGTTGGGGTTCGTGCATATGCGGGTGTGCGTGCCGTCGCCGTTAGGCGTCCACGCGCCCCATGCGTGACCGGGGATGTCGTATTCCGCGCCGCATTTTTCACAGGTTTTGCCTGTGGTGCAGGTGGGGGTTTCGGTACCGCCGGTATGTACCTGTAAATGCGTAACATTGCCATCGTTGTGGCAGTTCTGGCATGCATCTACACAAACCTTATGATAGGTCGAATCATATTTTTCGTATCTGCGGACCTCACGTTCTTCCCTAATCCCACAGCGTGAGCAGTACACCGGGACTGTTTCTGCCGCCGCTTTTAACACGATCCCCGGTATCAGGCACACCATTGCCAGCACCGTCAAGCACCGGATCAGCCATTTTTTCATGTTACTCCCTCCTTGTCATCAAACCTTGTTATCCTTTCAGATCAAACTGCACGGACAGCGATGCAAGCACGGCATCTACCACCTTCCGCGCCTGGGCAAGCATATCGATCTCCGCCACAAAAGCGATGACCTGCTCGCGCTCCTGCGCGGGGACCTGCAGCGCACTCAGGCTCATGCTCAGATAGCGCCGTATTTTGCGCTCCAGCGTAAAGTAGGGGTCGCACCGCCGTGCCATGTAGCCGCGCATCATGCCAGCCGTGCCCAGCTCCATCTCGTAGAAATCGCACTCGGCGCACCCGGGCAGATACGCGCTGAACGCCGCCTGCAGCTCGGCCGTGGTGCTGCGGTGGATGATCTCCGCCGTGGCGGGGAAGGTGTACGCTTCCACATAGATATCCCGCAGATTCTCGCTCAGCTCGGTCATCGCCAGCTGCAAAGCCGTTTCCACCGCGTAGAGGTACACCGGCGAGGGGGCGTTTGCCGCCAGCGGCCTTACCGCGCCGAACTGCCTGCTGAACATCATGCCGATCAGCTCGGTCAGCACACCGTCCTTGGTGCGGAAAATATTCTGGAACGACCCGGCGGAAACATCTGCTTCCTTTAAAATTTCTGCCACCTTGGTGTTCGTGTAGCCTTTTTCCAGAAAAAGCCGGACACAGGCGGTCAGGATCCGCCGTTTTGCTTCTTTGCTGTCGTATCTGCGCGCCATTGGGAACCATCCTTTTCTATGATTGGTTTCTGACCCAATTATATATTGATTTTAGAATTGCGTCAAGTAAACTTTTAAGGGCGTATTTTGGGCAGTTTGACGAGGGAGAGCTTTCTGCGGGTGCGCATCCGGGCAAAACAAAGCGCAATGGACATTGCTGTTATCCGCTGCCGCAGCCAGACAGTTCGCGGCAGCAAAAAAGAGGCCACCGATCGGGGTGACCTCTTTTCAGCATATTTTCAGCGTAAATCCCGCAGCAGGCGAACCCACCATCTCCATGACGGCTCTTTTGGAGTTGCTCAAGGATGCCGACCCGGAAATGAAGGCAAAGCTCCGCTTGGCACTGCTCACCTGATGCAAAAAAGGGCACTGATTGCAATGCAATACAGCGCCCTACATCATCGGACATGGAAAACACCGACCGTGCAAAAACCGTGCAGAAACCGTGCAACCTCTGCCAGAAAAACAAAAAAGCCATGAAATCTTTCGATCCACAGCTTCCACGGTAGACATTCCTACGCGTTGGGACCCGCGGGCTAAGCAACAGCAACGGGTTGCGTTAGCTGATTTTTCCGCGGCCCCTTGGCAGGGCTTTGAAAAATCAGAACGCGGCCCCAACAACTCCTCCCTGTTTCAGCCGCAGGCTGCGGTCGTCGTTGTTGCACTGGGCTGATTGCTTGCGGCGCTGTGCGCCGCCGCCTTGTTCGAGCCCCTTCCATCGTGCAGACAAAAAGAAAAACCAGTACACAATGTGTACTGGTTTTTCTTGGTGCGATGGAAGGGACTCGAACCCCCGGCCTACTGATTCGTAGCGCACGCCGGGCGATTCCCTCAATTTTCGGAAGTTACGTTTTATCGTTAATTCTTTACGAAGCATCGCAGATTTTGAACTTCGAGTTTCTGCACTCTTTGTCCGATTTTGCAATGATTTGCACCCTTTGCACGTTTTGAAACCGTGCAAAAACCGTGCAGAAACCGTGCACTTACTCCCAGACAAATGAAAAATCGACTTATCCGACAACGACTTGACGGCATTGGTTCGTGTGACCTCACACCAAAAATCAAGTTCGGTCAGTATCCATACGCCAGGGCACCGCCATCCACGGCAAAATCCTGACCTGTGATGTAGGAGGCTCCATCGCCTACCAGGAACTCAGCCATCTTGCCCAGATCGCGGGTATCGCCGTAAGCATGCAGGGGCATCCGGTTCAGGATCTTCTGCTCACGGGCGGCGTCCACCACCTGCTCGTTCATCTTGCTGCGGAACCAGCCCGGTGCGATGCTGTTGACGGTGATGTTGTCCCCGGCCCACTCCACAGCCAGTGCGCGGGTCATAGCCAAAACAGCACCTTTGCTGGTGCAGTAGGGCACCACCTCGCTGAAGCCCAGATGTGCGCTCATGCTGGTGATGTTGATGATGCGGCCCTTGTCCGCGCTCTTCTTCAGGTAGGGGTAGCAGACAACGCTCATCTCAAACAAATACTTGACGTTCACGTTCATGATGTTGTCAAACTGTTCCATAGGGAAGTTTTCGGCACGGCATTTATAGCTGACGCCTGCATTGTTCACCAGAAAATCAAGGCAGCCATTGTGCTTTGCGGCAAGCTCTGCCACCATAGCCTTCATGGCTTCTACATCGCCCACATCGCCCTTCAGGTGGACAACGCCCGATGCGCTTTCTCCCACGCCCTCTTTGGGCCTGCCGGTACGGCTGATCACGTAAACCGTTGCGCCGGCCTCTGCCAGCACATTTGCGATCTGGAAACCAATGCCGCTGCTGCCGCCGGTGACGATGCCGGCCTTACCCTTCAGATCTGCCATAATAAATCCTCCTATCAAACCTTAACGTTGAAGCCAAAGAACTCATTCACATTGTTGAAGCAGACATTCTCGATGGTCTTTTTCAGCTCTTCCTCACCGGAGAAATACTCTCCGCGCTCCACCAGACTGCCCAGATAACTGCACAGCACGCGGCGGTACAGCTCATGACGGGGATAGGAGATAAAGCTGCGGCTGTCGGTCAGCATGCCGACCGACAGTGAGACCGGGTACAGGTTTGCACAGGCCTCAAACTGACGCTGGATGCCAAAGGCCTGATCGTTGAACCACCAGGGTGCGCCCAGCTGAACTTTTGCCTTGGTGCCATTATCGCAGAAGCCTGCGGCTAAGATCGCCCAGGTCTCAATCTTGGTGCCGTCCAGCGGATAGATGATGGTTTTGGGCAGTTCGCCGATGGTGGTCAGGTTGTTCAGCAGCTCACCAACACCCTTGACCGGTGCGGCATCGTCGCAGCAATCAAAACCAGTGGACTGGCCCACGCTCTTCACATGGCTGGTGTTGGCATCCAGATAGGTGCCGATGTGCAGCTGCATAACGTAGTGGTTGCGGTTGTAGATACGGGCCATCTCGAACAGGAATGCGCTCTGGTACTGGTCGATCTCATGCTGGGTCAGCTTGCCGCCGCTGCGTGCCTTGGCAAAGATGCCCTCTACCTCGGCGAGAGTGTAATCTGCCCAGTTGAAGTAGGGGATGCCGTCGTCACTGACGGTGGTGCCGGTGATCTGCTGGAAATACTGCAAACGCTTTTCCAATGCGGTGAGCATCTCGGCAAAGCTGTCAATGGGCTGCTCAGCAGCAGAAGAAAGCTTTGCCAGATAAGCAGCAAAATCGGCGTTGGCGCAGAACATGGCCTTATCGGGGCGGAAGGCGGTAATCACGCGGGTGAACATCTTTTCCTCGTTCAGAACCTTGTGATAGCGCAGGTCGTCGATGGGGTCTTCGGTGGTGGAGACCAGACGCACATTGCTGTGCTCCATGCACCAGCGGCGGGTCATGTGCTTTTCGGTGATAAGCTTTTTGGTGCGGTCATAAATTTCCTGTGCATTGGCTGCGGTCAGGGGTTCGTCGATGTCGAAGTAGCGCTTCAGCTCCAGTGCACACCAGATGTAGATGGGATTGCCCACCAGCTGGGGCAGAATTTCGGCAAACTTCATGTACTTTTCGTAGTAGCTGGCGTCACCGGTGATGTACTTCTCGTCGATGCCAAAGGTGCGCATACAGCGCCACTTGTAGTGGTCGCCGCGCAGCCACATTTCGCCCAGATCTTCAAACTCCTTGTTCTCGGCGATCTCCACGGGCTGCAGATGGCAATGGTAATCGATGATCGGCATATGCTCTGCATACTTGTGGTAGAGCATCTTGCCGGTCTCATTGGTGAGGAACAGCTCTTCGCTGAAACGATCATTCATAACAAATATCCTCCAAAAATGCCCACCCGTCTGTTCAGGAGATGGGTGGGCTCATTTCATCAGAATCCGATCAGAGCGCCGCCGTCAACAGGGATGCAGGTGCCGCTGATATAGCGGGCTGCGTCACTGCACAGGAACGCTGCACACATGCCGACATCCATAGGGTCGCCCACGCTCTTGGCGGGGATGCGGCCCATGATCTTGGCCAGACGCGGCGGGTCGTTGTCGGTAGCTTTGTGGAACATGGGGGTGTCGATCCAGCCCGGAGCAATGGCGTTGACGGTGATGCCGTACTCGGCCAGTTCAGCGGTCAGGGTGTGGATCAGGCCCAGATAGCCGGCCTTTGCGGTGGAGTAGCCTGCCACCTGGGGCTGGCCGATGTAGCTGGTCATGCTGGCCTGGAAGATGATGCGGCCATGACCCTGCTCCTTCATCTGGGGAACAAAAGCCTTGGTCAGTGCGAATGCACCCACCAGATGCACATCCAGAACGCGCTTGTAATCGTCCACGGTCATATCCCAGATGAACTTCTTGCAATGGTTGCCTGCGTTGTTCACAAGGATGCTCACGGGGCCCTGCTCAGCGGTGATCTTATCGGCCAGTTCCTGAGCGTGGTCGGTATCAGTGATATTGAACTGATAGTACACAGCCTTGCCGCCAAACTCTGCCAGAGTATCGGCCACCAGCTCAGGAGCGCGGGAAGCCACAACGGCCACCTTTGCGCCTGCGGAAACAAGGCAGCGGGTAATGGCAAGGCCCAGACCGGTGGCACCGCCGGTGACGACGGCGACCTGACCGGACAGGTCGTACCAGTTCTTGATGCTGAAATCCTTCACCTGTTCTTCGGTAAATGCTGCCATGGGGAACAGTCCTCCTCACTCTTCGCAGGCACGCTTGAAAGCGACCTGCTTTTCCTGATATTTATACGGTACAAAGAACTCGTGGTGTCCCTGGGCTTCGCTCTTGGTGGGCTGACCGGCGGCAGTTTTTACCACCAGTTCGGTCAGGCGGCGAGCCAGCTCGCTCTGGGTGCATTCGCCCCGGAGCACGGGGTTGGCATTGAAGTCCATATCGCCCTCCATGCGGGCGTAAGTCGCACCGTTGCCGGTGATCTTGATGCAGGGGGCTACTGCGCTGCCCACCACATTGCCGCGTCCTGTAACGAGGAACACGATGTGTGCGCCACAGCTGGCAAGATCCATCAAGCCCTCGTTGTCGTTGGGATTGGTGATGCCAAACTGCATCCAGTAAGGGTCCGGGGTGGAGTCCAGCAGCCACAGACCCGGATGGGGCGCAGGGCAGGACACCTTGATGACGCCCTGAATGGGGCGGGAGCCGCTCTTGATCACAGCACCCATGCTCTTTTCTTCAATGGTGGACAGGCCGCCTGCAAAGTTGCCGGGGCTGACCGAATACTGACGCACGCTGCGGCAGTATTCCAGCGCTTTATCATAGGTATAGCGCAGCTCTTTTGCGGCCTGCTCAGAAGCAGCGCGCTTGAGCAGCAGGTGATCCAGACCAATGGCCTCGATGATCTCCTCAAAGATGGCCGTGCCGCCCTGATCGGTGAGCCAGTCGTAGAACCGGCCCACGACCACATTGCCAGCCAGACCGCTGGTGTAGTCACTGCCGCCGCACTCTGCGCCGATGACCAGATCTTTTACGGACATCTCCACGCGAGGGGTGTTTTCCAGCTCTTTGAGTGCGCTCTGCACCCACTCCACGCCCTTGCGGACGGCAGGCTGGGTGCCGCCCTCGTTCTGGATGAACATCCAGCTTGTGGGCTTGCCCTCTTCCTCGGCAATTTTAGACAGCCATTCCGGCTGCACGTATTCACAGCCAAGGCCCACGGCCAGCACCGCACCCACGTTGGGGTGGCGGATGAAGCTGATGAGCAGGTTCACCGCATACTGGTTGTCGGTGCAGCCGTCAAAGCCCAGCAGTTCCACATTGGTACTGCCGCTTTTGGCTACGATCTGCTGCGCCACAAACTCGGCACACTTGACCGTGTAGATCACCAACACCCGGTTACGGATGCCCTTGCCGCCGTTTTTGCGGGCGTAGCCGGGCCAGGTGAGGCTTTGCAGTTCATTCCAATCCATTAAAAGCCTCTCCTTTACTCGTACTTCGTGTCTTTGGGAGCACCGGTCCTGACGTCCAGATGGCTGGAACGCTGGTCGTAGACGCTGCGCATGACGTGCAGGTGTACCCAGCTGCCAGCCGGGATATCGGCGGTAGCGCGGCCAATGACTACGCCATACTTGACGATATCCTCACCGTTCCTGATGTCCCGCAGGGCAATTTTATGGCCCATCGGCACCTCGGTGGCGGCTTCCACTTCGGGGGCGCAGGCATCGCCGCGCAGCTCCACGGGGCCGGGCACCAGCGGGGTCAGGGCCGTGGCCACATTGTCTTCCCGATTGATCTGAAAGGCGTTCTGCTTTTCGTCCATAGCTTACAGCACTCCGAACTTTGCAAATGCATCCGTGACCATCATGCCGTCTTCAATGGCTTTGCGCATGGTCTTTTCCGTGCTTGCCTTGACGAGGGCTTTCTCGATGACTTCCGGTGCAATATCCTTGGGGATGATGAGCACGCCGTCGATATCGCCAAAGACGATATCGCCATTGTGGATGGTCACCTGACCGATCTCAATGGGGCAGCGCCACTTGAACACGTAGGTACGGACGGAGGAATCCTGTGCCCATGTACCGGAGCAGAAAACAGGGAAGTTCTGCTCGATGACCTTGGGGGTATCGCGGGTGTAGCCGTCCAGAACGGCGCCAACTGCACCGCGGGCCTTGCCGCAGGCGGTGAGCAGCTCGCCCCACAGAGCGCTGTTGTGTGCGCCGGTAGCGATGTAGATCTCGTTGGGCTTCAGGTCATCCAGCGCCTCAGTCATATAACCGAAGGGCTTTTCGGCGGGGTACTCAAACACATCGTTTTCCAGAACGGTGCAGGCGTAGCCAGCCACCTTCAGGCGCTTGTCCTCTTCCTCTCCGGGCAGGATGTAGGGTGCGGTAGGCACCTGTGCAGCCAGCGGGCGGATGGAAGCGGGCAGGAACTGGTGCTTATAGCCCATCTGATCCAGAATATCACCCACAACGGGGGTATAGAGCTTCTCTTTCATCAGGGCGAACATTTCATCGTCGTTTTTCCACATTGCCATGGGGAATCACTCCTTTGTCGTTTTTAGGATATCCAGCCATTCGAGGCACTGCCCGAACCAGCCGGCGATGTGGGGATCTGCAACGCGGTGCTTTTCCGGCTCGTCCACTTCGGGCGTTGCCAGGCTCAGACCGTGCACCCCGCGGGGGTAAAGATGCATTTCGTAGCGCACACCGGCCGCGCTCAGTGCACCTGCCAGAAGCAGGCTGTTCTGCACCGGCACTTCCGGGTCGGTGACGGTATGCCAGAAGAAGGCAGGCGGCGTATCTGCCGTGACCTGCGTTTCCAGCGAATACCAGCCCGGATCGTCCGAACCGGCCAGATTTTGGATACTGCCGCGGTGGGCGTACTTTCCGGCGGTGATCACCGGGTAGCCCAGGATCATGCCGTCGGGGCGGGGCAGGCCCAGCTCACGCCAGTGCACGCCCAGACTGGCTGCCAGATGGCCGCCTGCCGAAAAGCCGCACACCAGCACCGGCAGTGCCGGGCAGCGCTGCTTTGCAGCCTGCACCGCTTCGCCCAGCTGGCGCACCGGCAGGGTGCCCAGCGGGGGTTGGCCGGGCTTTTCGCGAACGGTGTAGTACACCACCGCAGCCGCCCAGCCGGCGGCGGCAAAGGCGCGGGCCACCGGCTGGGCCTCACGCGGCGAAAGCCACTGGTATCCGCCGCCGGGGCAGATCAGGATCATTCCTTTGGGGTCTTTGGGGGCATCTGCGATCCAGAGCCGCGCCCCCAGCGGCAGATTCATTGTTTCCATACGCGCTTAGTACAGCAGGTTCGGCAGCCACATGAAGGTCTGCGGGAAGTAGGTCAGGATGATCAGCGCAATGAACATGGTGATGTAGAACGGCACCATCTTCTTGGACAGGGTCTCGATCTTGATGCCGGAAATGGCAGAGCCGATGAACAGGGTGGAGCCGACGGGAGGGGTCAGCAGGCCGATGCCGAGGTTCAGCACCATGACGATGCCCAGATGGATGGGGGACAGACCCAGCTGCATCCAGATGGGCAGGATGACGGGGGTCAGCATCAGGATCAGGCAGGCCATCTCGATCAGGCAGCCCAGGAACAGCATCAGGATGTTGAGCAGGATCAGGATGACGATCTTGTTGCTGGTGATGGAGAACAGGCCGGTAGCGATCATGGTGGGGATGCGCAGATAGGTCAGCAGGTAGGTGAATGCGCCGGACACGCCCAGCAGGATCAGCACCTTGCCCAGAGTCTCCACGACGTTTGCAAAGATGTGGGGGATATCCTTGAAGGAGAAGCCCTTGTAGATGAACAGGCCGACGCACAGCGACCACACAACGGCAGCAGCGGCGGACTCGGTGGTGGTAAAGACACCGGCGATAACGCCGACGACCACGAACATAACAGCCAGCATGCCCCAGATGGCCTTGAAGAACGCCTTGATGCAGTTCTTCAGGTTGAACTTGCCGGTGACCGGGATGTTCATCTTCTTGGAGTAGTAGTAGGAGTAGATCATCAGCACGATGCTCAGCACAGCGCCGGGCATGTAGCCGGCCACGAACAGCTGGCCGATGGAAACGGTGGTGACGCCGGCAGCAGCCAGAGTGAAGATGACCATGTTCTGAGAGGGGGGAACCAGAATGCCTTCCACGGAGGATGCCATGGTCAGGCAGGTGGAGAACTCGCGGTCATAACCCTGCTCTTCCATCATCTTGATCTCGATGGGGCCCAGAGAGGCACAGTCGGCAGAAGAAGAGCCGGAGATGCCGCCGAAGAAGAAGGAGGCCACCACGTTGACCATGGCAGCACCGCCGCGCATCCAGCCGACAAGTTCCTTTGAGAAAGCGATCAGGGTATCGGTGATGCCGCCCGCACTCATCAATTCACCCATCAGGATGAAGAAGGGCACCGCCAGCAGCGTATAGGAGTTCAGATTGCTGACAAATTTCAGAGCCATCTGCATGGGGTTGATGCCCAGATAGAAGAAATCCAGCAGAGAAGCCACACCAATGGCATATACCACGGGCACTCGGAGGAAAACCAGCACCAGGAACACGCCCAGCAGCAGGATGGTTGCAATCGTTGCAGTAGACATTTACTTTTTCTCCTTTCGACCCAGCACCCAGTGGCCCAGAACAGCGAAGATGTTCAGTACGCCGGTCACAGGCAGTGCACTGTACATAAAGGCATAGGGCACGTTGATGCCGGCCATGTTGTTGCCTGCACCCTGCTGTGCCAGCTTGATGCCGTACACGATGAGGAAGATGGAAAAAGCAAACACACAGACAGACGCCAGAATATCTGTGAGAAAGACACCCTTTTCGCCCAGCTTTTCGTCAAACATGGTAACGGCCAGGTGCTCGTTCTTGCGCACCACCAGCACGCTGCCCAGCAGGCTCAGCCATACCAGACACAGCAGGGAGAACGGCTCGCCCCACATGGGAGAATGGTGCATCACATAACGCCCAAAGAAGATAAAAAAGACCACCGCTACCAGAGCTCCCAGGATCAATGCGCAGATATGGCGCAGAAGCTGGAACAGCACGGCGTCGATCTTTTTCCAAACAGTTTCAAATTTGTCCATAATCGACTCCTTCGTTGCTTGTTTTTTAAATTCCCCACGACTGCTGCCAGCCGTGGGGAACGTTCGTCCTTTATTGTGCTATAAAAGTACTGTGGAGCTTATCAGTAGTTGCTGCTCTGGATCTTAGCGATGATGTCCTGAGCCTCTGCGCTCTCCTTCTCGTACAGAGGTGCGCAGGCCTCCTGCCACTTTTCGATATCGGAAACTTCCAGCTTGGTGATGCCCTTGTCGGCGAAGGAATCGAAGCAGGCCTGCTCCTGCTTCTGGTTGTACTCGTAGCAGGCGGAACGTGCGGCCAGAGCGGCTTCCTTGATCCAGCCCTTCTCGGCATCGTTGAAGCCGTTCCACTTGTCAGCGTTCATCAGGATGACGCCGCAGCCAAAGGTGTGTGCATCGGTGATGAAGTAGGGGGCAACTTCGTTGAAGCTGTTGCTCATGTAAGAGGTAACGCCGTTTTCAGCAGCATCGACAACGCCGGACTGCAGAGAGGTGTACAGCTCAGAGTAAGCGATTGCGGTGGCAGAAGCGCCCAGAGCATCCATGGTGTTGATCATCAGGTCAGTCTCGGGCACGCGGACCTTCAGGCCCTTCATCTTGTCCAGCGTGAAGTCGGTGGGCTTGCCCAGACGCTCGTAGACCTTTGGGGTGATGAACATGCTGCGAGGACCTTCGACCAGCCAACCCAGAGCAACATAACCGCAGTTGGCATCTTCCACGCTCTGCAGCAGCTCGTCGCCCAGACTGCTCTCAGCCACATCCTCAAACTGTGCCATATCCTTAAAGACATACGGCAGGCCGGTGGTGCCGATCAGTTCAGCGCCGTAGTTGGGCAGAGAAGAAGCGTTGCCGCGGAAGATATCCAGAGTACCCATCTGGATGCCCTGCATGGACTCAGCCTCGGAACCCAGCGTGCCGTTGATGTACAGGTCAATGGTGATGTGACCGCCGGACAGCTCTTCGATCTTCTCAGCAAAGGTGTGTGCGCCAACGGTTGCGCCGTAGTCCTCGCCGTTGACCTCGTTCCATGTCAGCTTGTAGTCATTGCCGGAGCCGCCCTCGCCTGCACCTGCTGCAGAAGAGGCAGTGGAGGAAGCTGCAGTGGAAGCTGCGGTGGAAGTAGAGGTGGAAGCGGAAGAACCGCCGCATGCGGTCATGCCCAGCGCTGCGGCAGAAACGCCAACAACCTTCAGGAAGTCACGACGAGAAATTGCTTTTTTCATAAGAAATCTCCTTTTTTCTTGGCATCGTGTGTCGGATACGTGTTCGGGGCAGCGTCTTCGTGTCCCGCCTGCTCCTTGCTACAAAAACGTTTTTGTAGCTTTCTTTGGCAACATTTTAGCACGTCTTGTGTGCAAGGTCAATATTTTTCATTTTTTTTCGTCTGTTTCGGATATATTTTTGTCATATAGCACAGTTTCTGACCAAACCGTTTTTGCAGTGTGACGATTTTCCAACCAAAATTCTGTAATCTCTTTACTTTTATGTGCTTTTGCATTATAATCAAGCAAAACGTTTCGGTTATATTTTATTGACGTGTTTCCGTTAAAGATTCTTTTCCGCAAAGCAAGATTCCGGTTATCAAGCAGCCAATTCCTTTAACACGATCAACGAGAGGAGCATTTTTATGATCATTACCAAGTTCGAGACCTGGTGGGTCGAGCGCGGCCGCTGCCTGTTTGACGAAAAGCGTCAGGGCGGTGCCAAAATGGGCTGGGATGTCATCGCCATCAAACTGACCACCGACACCGGCATTGAGGGCGTTGCCACCTGCATGGCAGCCCGCAGCGGCGCTGTGAGCGAAGCTTACTTACAGGAGAGCATCGGCCCTGTTGTTCTGGGACGTGACCCCCATGACCGTGAGGCCATCTTCCAGGAACTGTGGACCATCGACCGTCATGAGGCATTCTTTCCCGTGTTCCTGCCCGGCCCCGTGGATGTAGCCTTGTGGGATATCTGTGCCAAGGAAGCCGGGCTTCCTCTTTATAAGTACATCGGCGCTTGCCGCGACAGCCTGCCGGTCTATGCCAGCGGCAACTTCCACGGCACTGTTAAGGAGTATGTGGACGAGGCTCTCTACTACCAGAGCAAAGGCATTCCCGGCTACAAAGCCCATCCGGGCGGGCCGGTCAGCTTTGATATGGAAGTGCATCAGGCCATCCGCGACGCTGTCGGCCCCGACTACCTGCTGATGACCGACCCCGTGGGCGACTATACCATCAACGAAGCCGTCACCGTGGGGCGTCAGCTGGAAAGGCTGAATTATAAGTGGTTCGAAGAGCCCTTCCGCGACTTTGAGCTGTATAAATACACCGAGCTGTGCCGCACACTGGATATCCCGATCGCTGCCACCGAGACCACCCGCGGCTGCCACTGGGGTGTGGCGCAGGTCATTGCTCAGCACGCTGCCGATATCGTCCGCGCGGATGTCAGTTGGAAGGACGGCATCACCGGCACGCTGAAGATCGCACATCTGGCAGAAGCATTCGGCCTGAACTGTGAGATCCACACCACCACCATGAACTACATGGATCTTGTCAACCTGCATGTCAGCTGCGCCATCAAGAACTGTGAGTACTTCGAGTACTTCGTACCGGAAGAAAACTACACCCTGCCCATGAAGGGCAAACTGCCCATTGACGAACATGGCATCATCCATGTGCCGCAGGGTCCGGGCGTGGGTGCCGAACTGGATTGGGATCTGATCGAGAAGAGCTGCCGCAGCTACCGCAAGCTCGAGTACAAGGGCTGATCCCACTGACTTTTGACATTTACCGCTTGCTCTTTTTACTTCTCCATTTACATGAAAAAGGCGGACTGATTGGAAACCAGTCCGCCTTTTTCATGTTTTTTGTTTTCAGAGCAGCAGCCCCCGGAAATTGTCCCGGTCATACATCACAGCGTTGCTGCGGAACACCACTTCAGAGCCCACGTAAATGGTGCGCTGTTCCGGAGCCTTGCCCTGCACAAGATATTCCACCAGTGCTTTGATGCCAAGATACCCTTGAGCGTAAGGGTTTTTCTGCACGATATTGTCCAGGATTCTGTTCCGCAGAGCGTCCAGATTTTCTTCGAATACGTCGCTGCCCACCGCGAACACTTTACCCGCTTTGCCGCACTGCTGCAGCCCCTGCACGAGCATCACGCTCCCCTGCGACAGCACACTGCAGCAGGCCGCAACATCCGGCTTTTCCAGCAGATTCAGGATGTTCCTCTGTGCCTCTGAGCCGATGCAGCAGGAATTGTCCAGATAAATGCGGTTCTGCGCACCGTTCTCCTGCATATAATCCTCAAACCCCTGCACGATGCGGGCATGCTGCTCCCATTTGGGATTTCCGGCACAGAGCACCACACTGCCGAAAGAGGGGATATGGCTGAAGATCAACTCCGCCATCGTCCGTCCAATGACCTCATAGTCGGGCTGCACGCTGCACAGCGGTGCGATCTTCGGGTTTCTAAACCCCACCTGCACCACTGCCACACCGGCATCCCGGGCATGCTGCCACTCCTGCATTGTCATAGCTTCCATGTGACCCACTGTCAGCAGGCCGTCCAGTTTGTCCTCGGCCAGCAGAGCGCGCACCTCTTCCACTCCGCGGGAGTGGAAAGGGCCGATCTCATTGGGGAAACTGAACTCGGTACACTCCACGTTCAGATCTTCAGAGTTTTTCAAGTAGTCCCGCACACCCTGCCACAAAGGCGGGTAATAAAAGCGGTTTCGGCCCACCTCATCCGGCAGAAGCACAGCCACACGCTGGGTGCGGCGTTTCAGGCCGGAAGCCATTTTATTGGGCCGGTAACCCAGATCATCCGCGATCCTCCGGATATGCTCCCTGGTGACCTCACTGACGCCAGGCTTGTCGTTCAGTGCCTGATGGACCGTGCTGATGGAAACGCCCGCTGCCTGTGCCACATCACGGATCGTAATCTTTTTGTTCATAAGGTCACTCTCTCTTAAAAAACAACTGTTTCGCAAAAACGATGCGTGAAAAGGGTACTGATTTTAGTATAGCACGCACGAGGTATACTGTAAATAAGCAGAAGTTTCTGCAGCACCCCATGGTCAAGCGGATCAGCGCACTGGCCGAGGACGAGCAGCGCAAAGGATACCGACCCGGAAATGAAGGCAAAACTCCGCCTGGCCCTGCTCACCTGATGCAAAAAAGGGCACTGATTGCAATGCAATACAGCGCCCTACATAATCGGACATGGAAAACACCGACCGTGCAAAAACCGTGCAGAAACCGTGCAGCCATGGCTTACAAAACAAAAAAGCCATGAAATCTTTCGATTTACAGCTTCCACGGTAGATATTCCTACGCGTTAGAACCCGCGGGCTAAGCAACAGCCCACTGGGCTGATTGCTTGCGGCGCTATGCGCCGCCGCCCAGTTCGAGGATGGCACCACCCTTGCCATCGACTGCATCGCTGTGGAGGACGAATACGGAAACACCCCGGTACAGCGGGCGGAGCTGGACTGGCTGCTGTATAATAAGCCCTTGGAGTATACCCAGCTTGTTCTGAGAGGGGAGATGGAGCATTATCTTTCCCTCGGCTGCGACCATGGCAGGCTGGAAGATTAACATTATAGATATGAAAAAACAACCACCTACTACACAAAATCGTGCAATAGGTGGTTGTTTTATTTTCGATCAAGCTCTTGCCACACCAGTCTCGCGGGCAGCCTTTGCCACGGCGTTTGCCACAGCCTCGGCCACGCGGGGATCGAACGCGCCGGGGATGATGTTCTCCTCGCTGCGGTCAGCGTCAGTAATGAGGTCTGCAATGGCGTAGGCAGCGGCCAGCTTCATCTCATTGTTGATATCCCGGGCGCGGACGCTGAGTGCGCCCTTGAACAGGCCGGGGAAGCACAGCACGTTGTTGACCTGATTGGGGAAGTCGCTGCGGCCGGTGGCCATCACCCGCACGCCGCCGGCCTTGGCCTCGTCCGGCATGATCTCCGGGGTGGGGTTGGCCATGGCAAAGACGATGGCGTCCTTGTTCATGGTCTTGCACAGCTCAGTGGTCAGGATGCCGGGCTTGGACACGCCGATGAACACATCGGCACCTTCCAGTGCCTCCTTCAGGCCGCCCTTGATCTGGCGGGGGTTGGTCACCTCGCCCAGCCAGTTCTTGTGCGCCTCGGCGCTGTTGCAGCCCTTGTACAGGGTGCCGAACTGATCCACTGCAATGATATCCTTCGCACCGGCGGTCATGAGCATCTTGATGATGGCGGTACCGGCAGCACCGGGGCCGTTCAGCACGATGTGCACATCCTCCATCTTCTTGCCCACCACACGCAGAGCGTTGATGAGGGCAGCAGTGACCACGATCGCGGTGCCGTGCTGGTCATCGTGGAACACCGGGATGTCCAGCTCCCGCTCCAAGGTTTCCTCGATTTCAAAGCACTCGGGGCTCTTGATATCCTCCAGATTGATGCCGCCAAAGGTGGGCGCAATAGCCTTGCAGGCGGCAATAACGCTGGCAGCGTCGTGGGCGTCGATGCAGATGGGGAAGGCATCCACGCCGCCGAACTCCTTGAACAGCACGGCCTTGCCCTCCATGACCGGCAGACCGGCTTCCGGGCCGATATCGCCCAGACCCAGCACGGCGGTGCCGTTGGAGACAACGGCTACCATGTTGCCCTTGAAGGTGTACTTATACACATCGTCGGGGTTTTCCTTGATCTTGCGGCAAGGCTCGGCCACACCGGGGGTGTAGGCGGTGGACAGGTCGTCACGGGTGGCGACCTCCACCTTGCTCACGATGCCCACCTTTCCCTTGTGGGTCTCGTGCATTTCCAGAGCTGCTTTATTGTAATCCATGGTTTTATCCTCCAATTTCAGCAAAAGGCTTTCCCCCGCAGGGAAAGGCTTATACAGTTTTATTGTAACAGAACCGTCCGGGTATTTCCACCGGTTTTGCGGCATTTCCCGCCCCAAAGCGGGCAAAAGTGATACCTGTGCCGGGCGATATTTGTGGAATTTTCGCAAAAATCTTTTCTTTTCGCATTTTTCCGTTATAATAGGATGGTATGATATTTGCATTCTCCGTGAAAGCGGTCTGCTATTTTTAGGAGGTATCTCTTTTGAAACGCATTACCAAGATCCTGTTGTGTGTGCTGTGCGCGGTGGCTGCTGTGCTGTGCGTAGCTGCGGCCTGCTTTATGCTGCTCAAAAAGCAGGGCAGCACCACGGCATCCTCTGCCGCATCCGGCGCAAGCGTGTCCATCTACGGCAAGGTGTCGGATTTCGACTACGCCAGCTTCGATTATTCTGAGGGGCTGGACGATAACGGCCACTGGACCGGCATCCGCGCACTGGACTATGTGACCCTGCCGGAGGATGTATCCGCGCTGCCGCTCTCCAAAGCCGATATCGAGCCTACCGAGACAGAAATCCAGACCCAGATCGACACTTTGCTGAACCAGTACGCCACCACCCAGAACATCACCGACCGGGCAGCCCAGAGCGGCGACACCGTAAACATCGACTATTCCGGCGCGGTGGATGGCGTAGCTTTTACCGGCGGCACCGCCACCGGCTACGACCTGACGCTGGGCAGCCATTCCTTTATTGACGGCTTTGAGGATCAGATCATCGGCCACAACATCGGCGACACCTTTGATGTGACCGTTACCTTCCCGGAGGGCTACGGCGACTCCACCGACGCCGAGGGCAACACCATCACCCTCAGCGGCAAAGAGGCCGTGTTCAGCGTGACCCTGAACGCCATCACCCAGAGCGTTGTGCCCACCCTGACCGACGAGTGGGTGGAGACCAATTTTGCCGCCAGCGACGACCTGCACACCGCAGACGCCCTGCGCCAGTACTTTGACAGCGCCCTGTACGCCAACAATCTGGACAATGCCGCGATGGACTATCTGCTCACGAACTCCACCTTTAAAGAAGTCCCCACCCAGATCACCAGCTACTACATCCGTATGTTCCTGAACTACCACTCTCAGCTTGCCACCAAGTACGGCATGGAGCTGGATGCCTACGCACAGGCCAAGGGCTACGCCGATGCCGACGCGATGCTGGCAGATTCCGATGCCTACTTTGAGCATCTGGCCAAGCAGGATCTGGTCTTTCAGGCCCTTGCGGAACAGCTGGATATCACCCCCACGCAGGAACAGATCGACAGTGTCAACAGCTCCTACGCCGACACCTATGGCGCACAGCGCAGTATGCTGAACGCCTTGCAGCTGGCTGTGCTGGACAAGGTGGAGGAAAGCGCAGTGCTTTCCTGACAGCATCTATAATTTTAGAAACCCGGAGCGTCTGCGGATGCACCGGGTTTTTCTTTTTCACGAGAGGGGCGTGAAGGGAAGCAGCAGATGTAGCGTTGCCGCTATGCAACTTTCTGCTTGCTTTCAGCGTGCAAAGACGCTCCGCTGGGCCAGAGGCAGGGAGGGGTGTTCCGACTCCCCCCTCCCTACCTCTGGACTCCACCCACCCCGCAACGGGCCAAGGGCTGCTCGCCCTTGACAATCCTAAAGAAGAAGTCGAAGCACAAAAAAGCTAGCGCTGCGCCAGTCGGCGCTATCGCTTTAACGCTTTTTTCGCTTCTCCATTTATAGCCCCTCAGTCGCTGCGCGACAGCTCCCCCAAGGGGGAGCGTTCCCACCTGCAAAGTTTACGGCTTTGCAGGAAACTTTCCCGCCATGCCAAAGGCTCCCTCTCAGAGGGAGCTGGCAAAACCGTCAGGTTTTGACTGAGGGAGTTCAGCCGTCCCCTTGGGGAAGGTGGCTTGACGCGAAGCGGCAAGACGGAAGGGGTTCTCTCTGCGGAGGGCATTCTAAATTGTCCCACACAGTCAAAAGGCCGCTGCACGGTGAGGTGCAGCGGCCTTTGTTTTCCACATTTTTATTTTGCAGTGTTGATAAAGCTGCGGTTGTCCCACAGGTACTTGATGCCGGAGATGGCGGTCACAGCGGCCACCAGCCAGCACAGGGCGATAGAGACCACCACCACGATGGAAACGCTGTCCACCGTACCGCGGTAGCTCAGGGCAGTGCCGAAGAAGTAGAAGATGATGCTCAGCATCTGCAAAACGGTCTTGACCTTGCCCCACATGTTGGCAGCGATGACCTTGCCGTCCTTGGCACCTGCAGCCACCATGCGCAGGCCGGACACTGCAAATTCGCGGGCCAGAATGATGCACAGCACCACGGGGCTGCACACGCCGTCCCGCAGCATGTAGATGAAGGCCACCGTGGTCAGCAGCTTATCGGCCAGCGGGTCGGCAAACTTGCCGAAATCCGTGACCATGTGCCACTTGCGTGCCAGATGGCCGTCCAGATAGTCGGTAAAGCTGGCAGCAGCGAACACGATACCGGCCAGCAGGTAGAAGGTGGGGTTGAAAGTGCCGTCTACGATGCCGTCCAGACCGGTCAGGGACACAAAGATCATGAACACCGGCACCAGAATAATGCGGGTCAGGGTAAGTTTATTGGGCAGATTCATAGATTTTATCCTCCAATTCGTTATTTTACGACCGTACCATACAGATCGTAAAGGTCGCTGTCCTCTACCAGCACATCATAGAACTGGCCGGGGTACAGCGGTTCCTCGCTGGAAACGCAGACGCAGCCGTCCACCTCCGGCGCATCGCCGGTGGTGCGGCAGAGGTACAGACCGTTTTCCTCGTCGATGCCGTCACACAGAACGTGCACGGTCTGGCCCACCTTTTCGGCCTGCTTCTGCGCCATGATGCCGGTCTGGATCTGCATTACCAGCTCGGCGCGCTTGTCCTTGACTTCCTGCTCGATCTGGCCGTCCATCTTGGCAGCCACGGTGTTCTCCTCGGCGGAGTAGGCAAAGCAGCCCAGACGGTCGAACTGCACCTCCTTGACGAAGTTGCACAGATCCTCGAACTGCTCCTCGGTCTCGCCGGGGAAGCCCGCGATCAGGGTGGTGCGCAGGGTGATGCCGGGGATCTCGCGGCGCAGCTTGCCGA
>OOCN01000615.1_pt1 | contig 29502 bp, 12 predicted proteins | sample 1671361 | NCBI WGS metagenome assembly OOCN01 (sample SAMN06348149, study PRJEB24527) | human gut metagenome | biome: human gut; feature: ankylosing spondylitis patient; material: feces | host: Homo sapiens | place: China | collected 2015-10
CATCCTGTTCAACGAGACACTGCCGACCGACTACCCGTTCGTCAACGAGCAGGTGGCCAAGGGCCGTCTGTCCAAGATCGTCGATGACATCGCCATGCGTTACTCCACCCAGCAGGTGGCCGCCACGCTGGATGCCCTGAAGGATCTCGGCTTCACCCGCGCACCGTGGTCCGGCGTGTCCTTCGCGTTCTCCGACGTGAACGAGCCGCCTGAGCGCGACGAGAAGATCGCCGAGTACGAGGCCAAGGCCGACAAGGTCAACGCCAACTACGAGATGGGTCTGTTGACCGAGGAAGCTCGCCGTCAGGAACTCATCGACCTGTGGACCGAGTGCACCGCCGAAGTGTCCAAGGAAGTCGAGGAGAAGTTCGACCCGACCTCCAACCTGGCCATCATCGTGCAGTCTGGTGCACGAGGCAACATGATGCAGATCAACCAGATTGCAGGTATGCGAGGCCTCGTGGCTAACCCGAAGGGTGAGATCATTCCTCGTCCTGTGAAGTCCAACTACCGCGACGGCCTGTCCGTGCTGGAGTACTTCATCTCCCAGCACGGTGCACGTAAGGGTCTGGCCGATACCGCACTGCGTACCGCAGAATCCGGTTACCTGACCCGTCGTCTGGTCGACGTCTCCCAGGACGTCATCGTGCGCGAAGAGGACTGCGGCACCAAGGCCGGTCTGCCCATCCGCGTCGCCGAGCGCGACAACGACGGCAACCTGGTGCTCGTCAAGGCCGCCGACGGTGGCCCGTACTCCCGTCTGCTCGCCGCCGACGTCATCGACCCGGCCGACGGACAGACCGTGCTGTACAAGCGCGACGACGCCCTGTCCATGGACGTGCTCAACGACCTCGTGGCCCACGGCGTCGAGGAAGTCAAGTGCCGTTCCGTGCTGACCTGCGAGTCCAAGCGCGGCGTGTGCGCCAAGTGCTACGGCTGGTCCCTGGCCACCAACAAGCTGGTCGATGTCGGCGAGACCGTCGGTATCGTCGCCGCCCAGTCCATCGGTGAGCCTGGTACCCAGCTGACGCTGCGTTCCTTCCACTCCGGTGGTGTGGCCGCGGCCTCCGATATCACCCAGGGTCTTCCCCGTGTCACCGAGCTTTTCGAGGCCCGCACCCCGAAGGGTGAGGCCCCGATCACCGAGTTCGCCGGCAGCATCAAGATCGTGGAGAACGATCGCGGTCGCCAGATCATCCTGACCCCGGACGCCGATTCCGGCGCACCGAAGGAAGACGGCGTGATCAAGCCGATCACCTACCAGGTCTCCAAGCGCGTGCCGCTCAAGGTTGCCGACGGCGACCACATCAAGGTCGGCACCCAGCTGGTCGAAGGTTCTGTGGACCCCAAGAAGATCCTCACCATCCTCGGCAAGCGCGCCGCCCAGGTCAACATCGTGGAGGAAGTGCACACCGTGTACCGCTCCCAGGGTGTGGATATCCACGACAAGCACATCGAGGTCATCGTGCACCAGATGACCCGTCGCGTGACCATCATCGACTCCGGCGACACCGACCTGCTGCCGGGTGAGCTGGTGGACAACGCCCGCTTCCGCGAGATCAACCGCAACATCGTCAAGAACGGTGGCCGTCCGGCCGTCGGTCGTCCGGCGCTTATGGGTATCACCAAGGCGTCGCTGGCCACCGACTCCTGGCTGTCCGCCGCATCCTTCCAGGAGACCACCCGCGTGCTCACCGAAGCCGCCCTCTCCGAGAAGGTCGACGACCTCAAGGGCCTCAAGGAGAACGTCATCATCGGTAAGCTCATCCCGGCCGGTACGGGCCTCGCGCGCTACCGCAACGCCGTGGTCGAGCCTGACAAGGCCATCCGCGACACCATCTACCCGAACTTCGGTCTGGGCGGCGATGGCGATCTCGGCGACGCGAGCTTCTCCGACGCCGACCTGTCTGACCTGAACTTCTCGAACCTCGAGTTCGGCGATCTGAAGCTCGGCGACGACTTCAACCCGGATGATTTCTACTCCGATCAGGGCGGTCAGCCTGACATCGAGGAGTAAGTGAGAAGGTCCTAGAAAGGATGCCCCTTCTAGGACTCAGATCTTGCGTTAATCGCAATAAGATGGCCCGGAACTATATCAGTTCCGGGCCATCCGTATATTTGCCATTGTGATTTTCCTGTTGAACAAGAGCAGGCAGCCGCTCGTTGCTTGATTACTCAAGCCTGTTTTTCGGTGAACTGGAAGAACTGGTCTCCGATACGCACCGTGGCAGGCGCGCTGAGCTTGAGCGGTGTGCCCTTGGTGACTTGTGTCTCTTGGCCATTGGTGATGATGTAGGTGCCGTTCAACGAGCCGTAGTCCTCGATCCACAGCGCGCCATCGGTGTCGATGCTGATGGCGGCATGGTTGCGGGATGTGGTGCGGGTCGGGTCTACGATACGCACCGCCTTGGCACCCTGCGGCACATCCATGGAAGGCTTGCGGCCCAGCAACGTGCTCTTATCGATCACGATGGTCTGGCCGGTGACATCGTTATGCAGCAGGTACGTCTTCTTCGGTGCCTTGGACGTGAACGAGGAGGAGAGCACGGTGCTGTCCCAATCCTCGATGTCGTTTTCGGCGGCGTGCGGTGTGGTGTCTGCCGGAGCGGTGGCAGCGGGCTCAGCGGCGGCGGCCGTGGCGGCAGGCTCTGCGGTAAAAGCGGTATTGGTTGCCGCTTCCGCGGTACTGGGCTGCCCGTAGTCGTTCTGCGGTTCGGCTGTGCCAACTGCGGAATCCGGGGTGCCTTCCACCGGATCGTCAGAATACCAACCCAGTTCAGGTGCTGGAGGGTAGGGAAGTTTGGCCATGATGATGCCGTCCTTTCACTGACGGGAAGCCAGAGCGGCGTTGATTGCCGGGTCGCCGAGCTGGCCCAGCCATTCGATCAGTGCCGGATAGGTGTTGGGATTACGTGCGATGCAGGCGCGTAGTTCAGGCGCGTACTGGGCAATCTGGGCGATTTGCATCTGGTCGGTGGTGGTCAGGGCCTGTTCGGCGGTGAAACCGTAAGGATTGGTGGCCACAGGCTCCTCGAATGCCGCCTGAGCCGCGGGCTGCTGAGCCTGTTCGGCGGCGGGCTGCTGGGCCGCCTGTGCCGTGGCTTTCTGATCCTGAACCGGGCCGCCGAATGCCTCGGCAGTGAACCCGTATTGCGCCAGGGTCTCGCGGGCGCGATCGTCACCGAACTCGGCGATCCAACGCTTCAAGCCGGGATAACAGCGCGGATTCACGGCGACATTGGCACCGAATTCCGGATTCTCGTAGGCGATTTTTGCCAGCAGAATCGGATCCGCGTTCGGATCCTGAACGGCAGCGACCGCAGCATCATAATCAACCATGGGATTACCTCCTTATGTTCGCTCGGTTATGCCGAACGTATGGTCCGTAGTGTTTGTAGTGTTGCGTCTTCAATGGCGCCGATATCCTCACCTTCGTCCAGCCTGAATGCGCTGAACGCATGATGTTCGGGTTCGGTCAATGGCATATCGGCCACAATCACAGTGATATTGTCGGTTCCGCCCGCATCAAGAGCGGCCGCCACCAAGGCGTCCACGGCCTCCTGCGGACTGGAATGCGCCGCGGCGATGGCCGCGATCTGTTCGTCCGGCACCTCGCCATGCAATCCATCCGAACAGATGATGAAGCGGCCGGTCAGATCGGCGACATATACGTCGGGCATGATGCCATCCGGATCACCCAGACATTGGGTGATGATGTTGCGTGGAATGGTCGCCTCCGCCTCTTCCGGCAACATCTGCCCGGAATCGATGGCTTCCTGACGTTGCGAATGGTCTCGCGTGATGCGGATCAGCGAAGCGGCGTCCCACACGGGAATGATATCCGTGGCGGGAGCATCGGCATGCGCCAACGGACTGAGATGGTAGGTGCGGGAATCGCCGACATTGACCACATAGGTCTGGTCCGAGAAGTCCTGATCATCGGCGTCACTGAACAAAGCAGCGCTGCGGGCGCTGGTGGAATCCGCATGATCTTGGGGCAGTACCAAACCGGAGCAGGTCGTGCCGGCCACGCCGCCAAGGCGGTCTCCCAGATCAAGAATGTCGTGCTGGGCCCGTGCCAAGGTGTCGTCGATATCCTGACGGGTGCGTGAAGGCATGGCGGCCAATTGTGCGAAATGCTGGGCAGCCAACTGGCTTGCCTGCTCGCCGCCTTTGCCGCCGCCCATGCCGTCACAGACCATGAACACGCCTTGTTGCGCGAATCCGGTGTCTTGGTTGTTTTTGCGCCTAAGACCCACGTCACTGGTCATCGCGATACGGATGGAGCCTGTGGTCATGACGCCTTCCCCTTCTTACGCGTGCGCTTGACATGCGTCGTGTGCGGCTTTGCTGCGTGCCCATTTGACAGTATAGCCACGCTTTTCAGGGAAAGTCGTGTACGTATCCTCCTGAAACGCGGCAAAGAAGCGAGCATTGCCTTGCGCAATTGGTCGACTCCTGTCCAATATGTGGTGGCTTGGCCCGATTCAATGTCTTGCCCCGAGAACGTGGCGTAGTCGGCTTCCCGGCCAAGCTGGATCAAAGCCTGGTCATCTGTGCCGAGTTGACGGGCGATGGCACCGGCCTGATCTCGACGAGTGCCCTTGGCTGTGATGCCGCTTTGCTCGGCAAGCATGCGTATGGCATTCCAACCTGCTGCCACACGGGCTTTCGGACTGCCATGCCGCCGCGCTCGTGCCAGCAGTATGGCCTTGAACATCAGAATCAGACCGCAGGCGATGAGTAGGGTCCACAATGGGCTGCCGTACAGGGCCACCTTGCGGGTCACTCGCCAGAACCGCGCCCAGAACAGGTTGGTCGGCGAATCATCGGCGTCGGCGCCGGCCAATGAGCTTTGGCCCTTGGCTTGCGTCTGATCGCGCAGCGGATCGGTCAACGGCACTGGTGGTTGCCGGACCAGCGTCTGCGGATTCGGCGGCGTCAGGTTCTGGTTTTCATCAGGCATCTTGGTCTCCTTGGGCGTCGGATAGAACGCCACCCATCCCAGGCCCTGCAATTTGATTTCCACCCAAGCGGTGACATCGTTGCCGGTGAATTCGATTTTGGTGCCATTGCCTGAGGTCTTCTCCGTGCGGGCATCGGTGATTTCGCCATCCTCGTTTTTCGGCAGGAAGCCCAGGACCACACGGGAGGGCAGTCCCAGATCACGAGCCATCAGTGCCATGGCGGAGGCATATTGCTCGGAGTCGCCCACCATGGCCGTGCCTGCCAGCAGCTTGTTGATGCGGTAGTTGCCATGGCCGGCATCGGAGGGATGGTCGCCTTCAAGTCCATGAGAGAACCATCCGGAGTCTTTCAATGTGTCAGCCAACGCCGTGGCTGCGGCACCGCCCGAGGACTGCCCGCCGGCAATGGACGTGGCCAGTTTGCTGGCCGAATCGGGAACATCCTGGGCTTCTGGTTGGGTGATGCGGGCCGCAGCCGCACTGCTGATCTGCTTATCGGTGGGCTTGCGGGCGATAATGCCGGATTCGGTATAGGTGAGGCCTTTACGCGTGCCGGCGGGAATAATGGCGGAATCGGTATCCGTGTTGTAGTAAAACGTGTCATTGCCGTTGTCGGCATCGTTGGCGAAGCTCACGCCAGTGGCCGCTCCCGCCAGCTGCAGCCAGGTGTCGGTCAGTCCCTGATCGACGGTGAAGGTCGCAGTGAAGGATTTACCCTGCTCATCCGCCTTGATCGTGGTGCCCACGCGATGATAATTCGAGGAGTCCGTGGCTTCGGAAGAATCGGACAGGTTCCATACTGTGCCATCGAATCGATCCATCACCGCAAGTTTGACCGGTGTTCCGGCCGGCAGATTATGAACGGTCAGCAACACGTCTTTTTTGTGGTCCTTGATATAGGATCGCATGCCGCTGAGCGGGCTGGTGTAATCGTAGGGGCTTAACGGCGGATCGTAGCGGTCACGCAGCACGAAACGGTCCTGTGGCACCAGCAACGTGCCCCCGAAAGCAAGGCCGGCAGCGAGCACGACGATGATCAGCGCGGATATCCAGCGCCCCCCTTCCAGCAGTTCAAGACGCCAAGACAGCCAGATAATCAGCAGCAAGGCAAAGGCAATACCGCAGATGGCGCGTTGCCAGCCGCTGTCTGTGCCCAGCAGGGCACATACGGCCACGGCCGCCGCAAGGGGCAGCACTCCCACCAGAGACAACCATGCGTTGGCATTAATGGCAAACACGCCGGTGAAGAACGTAAGCCACAGGCCGATGGTCCATACCGCCATCAGCACGCCGTCTTGCGTGCCCAGAGGCGGATCGACGGAAATAATGTACTTGAACGAGCCAAACGTCATTTCCCAACCTGAACTCAAGGTCTTCAAGGTGGGAATCACGTAATGGGACGTAGTGGAACTCAGCGTTACCACCGGGCCGATGATGAATTGGGCAAACGCCAGAAACACGATTTGCCACCACAGTCGCAACGCCGGCAACATGCCCGCCAGAGCGATGATCGCGCCCAGCAAGGTGGCCGGTACAGCGGCAATCGCCCAAGTGGCCACGCCGCCGTACACGTCGATGAGATTGGCTTGCGCCAGCAACATCATCGCCGCTATGAGTACGAGGCTGGCGATTCGTTTGCCCCACGGCTGGCGACTGAGGCCCATGCCGCGAAGCACATTGCCTCTGGTCATCCAGATAACCGAATGTGTGGAGTCGGCCCAGGAGCCGGTGGTGGTGGAGGTCCCGGTGTACGTGCCGGAGGAAGTGCCGGTGTATGTGCCGCTCGATCCGGCGTACGCAGCGGTATTGGTATTGGTGATACTGGACTGGTCGAAGGTCATGCGAGCACCCCCATGATCAGCGGGAGATCATCGAGGTCGCCGATGGTGGCCAATGTGAAGTTGGCGAATCTTCTGATGCCGCGATTGGCGCCGGCGCTGGCCTGCAATACCACGCAGCTGGCCGATCGGGGCAAGGCCAAGGTCATGCGCTTGATTTGCTCGATGTCTTTCAGCGATCCAACAGTGAAAAAATAGAACGAAGCATCAGGACTGTGCTTCAGCGTGCCCTCGGCGAGATTCGGATTATCCTCACGATCAGGCTCTATGGCACTGGCGTTGTCGAGGAACTCCATGGCGTTGCGCGGCTGGCCGTGCGTGTTGCCCGCGTGGCAGAACAATGGACGATCCTGCAGCAGGCATTTGACGCCGATGGAGGAGTGGATGGACACCGCCATCTCGAATTCCTCGCCGTTGACGTATTCGTCCGGGTTCACGCTGATGGTCACCGAGGTGTCGGTGCGGCGCGTGGCCTCATATTGGCGAATCATCAACGTGCCGGTTTTCGCGGAGCTCAGCCAGTGGACGTTACGCACGTCGTCGCCCGGCTCGTATTCGCGCAATCCGTAGAAGTCGAGATCATCATCCACGATCTGGCCGGATGGTTGGCCTTCCAGGTCGCGGGGCACGCCGGCATTCAGAGTATCGAGACGCACGGTACGAGGGTGGATGAATACGGTGATGCGGTCGGCCAGCTCCTTTTCGTGACGCACCAGACCGAACGGGTCTCCCTTGCGGATGCGCAATGGGCCGATGGGCAGTATTGCGCGCGATACGGTACGGAACTCCACATCGGTTTGCTTGGATTGCCCGGGAGCCAGCATGGGGATGTTGAATCGTTCATGCGCATCGCCGATTGGCAGATATCCGCGTGCCGTGGTCGTCGGCGTTCTGCCGGTGTTGTCGATGCCGACGATAACGGATACGGTGTCTCCCACGGTCACGCGATGATTGGATACGACGATGGACGCGTGGAAGCGTGTGTTGCCGAGGGAAAGCACGATTGCCGCGAGCATCATCACCATCGCCACGATGCCGAATACGAGCAGCTCATACCAGCCCAGAAACGGGAACGCAATAAGGCATGCGATGCCTGCGCCCGTTACCGCCCAGCCCAAGGGCGAGACGTAGGATGCGAAGAACCGTCTGATGCGTCTTACCGCGCGCTTGAACATGCGTTCAGCGCGCCGGCGACGGCGTAATGCGGCGGATGTAGATGCCATGGTCGGATACCTTTCCGGGCCCTATCAGGAACCGATGGTGGGGGAGGGAACGTCTTCGAGCACCTGTGCGATCAGGCTTTCCGGAGTCGCGCCATCGAAGGTGGCTTCCGGAGTCAGCGTGATACGGTGTGCGAGCACGGCCACTGCAAGGTCCTTGACGTCATCCGGCACCACGTAGGCACGGCCATCGGCCGCGGCCCAGATACGGGCGCATCGGGTCAGTGCCAAAGCGCCACGCATGGAGGAGCCGACCGTGATCTTCTCGTTGTGGCGGGTCGCCTCGACGAGCCTGACGATGTATTCACGAATCGCATCATCCACATAGATTTCGGTGGCCACCTGACGCAGCCGCATGACATCGTCACCGCTCAGCACCGGGGAAATGGTCTGCGCACGGTCGGTGATATCGACCTGCTTGAGGATATCGACGGACACATCATGGCCCGGGTAGCCGATTGACGTCTTGATAAGGAATCGGTCCATCTGCGCCTCAGGCAGCTTATAGGTACCGAGCTGCTCGATGGGGTTCTGGGTTGCGATCACGATAAACGGCTGCGGCACATCATGTGTGACGCCGTCAACGGTGACTTTCTGCTCTTCCATAACCTCCAGAAGTGCGGACTGCGTCTTCGGCGATGCACGGTTGATCTCATCGGCCAGCACGATGGAGGCGAAAATCGGGCCTTCGCGGAACTCAAATTCTCCGCGCTTCTGATCGTAGAAAGTCACACCCACCACATCCGAAGGCAGCAGATCGGGCGTGAACTGAACACGCTTGAAACCGGTGGAAATGGAATTGGCCAAGCCTCGGGCCAACTGGGTCTTACCGGTGCCGGGGTTGTCTTCAAGCAGAATATGGCCACCGACCATCAGTGCGGTGACGCATTGCTTGATAGGGATGGTCTTGCCGATAACCACCTTGGAGACATTTTCGACCAGCGCATTGAAGGACTGCTGGAAATCCCGGACCTGAGCCGTGGGCTGGGGCAGTAGTCCGGAATTGATGCTGGCGGGCAGTGCCGATGCGGCTGCTTGCGCGGCTTTGCTCGACTGACGCTGCGGCTGTGATTGCGGCTGGGATTGCGCGGTGGCCTGCTGCGGGATGGCTGGCGTCGATCCCTTGCGCGGCTTGAGCACGGTGCTGTCATCGCCCGCAGGAATGGAGGCGGCATCAGTAGTAGGAGACGGCTTTTCTGACGGCGCTTGTGACGGCCGCTGCGGCAGGTTAGGCAGCGCAACGGACTGCGGCGCCGACTCGGTGCTTGGGGTCGTGCCGGTGTGTGGTGCGGATGCCAGGTGCGTGGCGTCGGACAAGTGCGTGCTGTCGGATAGCTGCGTGCTGTCGGACAGACGGGTCGTGTCAGACAACTGCGTCGCGTCATCGATGTTCTCGCTCATGGATGTTCTCCTACTGCTTGTGAATGGTGGTTGACGATATTGGGGTATTGCCGAAACCAAGAATCCAGGGGTTCTTGGCCAAAGTGGTGACATCGGTACCGGATTTGAGCGACTTGGTCCCCTCCGAGGAGTCAGAGGGACGTGTGCCCGCGACGCTGCCTCCGTCCGCAGTGTTGTCGAGACCGGAGTATCCCGGCCCGCCGGTGACTTTGACGCTCCACGCGTAGTTGCCATCGGCGGCCACGGCCAAGTCGGTGACATCCAATGGCTGGCCGGAGTTCCACGTGAACGGTTGGCCATTGATGATGATTTGTACAGTGGCCGACTTGCCATAGACATCAACCGAACCGCCGGTGACGTTAATGACGTGAGCGTTGTCTGACCAGCGCAGCTCCTGCGGTTTGTTGATTACAGCCTTCTTCTCATAGGTGTAAGGAGCGCCATTGTGCGGGCCTCCGGTGACGGCGTCGCTGGTAGCGCCGTTGAACACCTGTTGCACCGATGCGGTGTTGCATTTGGCCCAAGGACTCATTCGGAAGTCGAGTGAGTTCCGGTTAGTAGCTGTACCGGAATCGATGCCATCGGCAGTCACGCTGTAGGACTGCGCATGTCCCTGCTTGGTCCAATGCACGGTGCATGTACTGCCGGATCCGGTGGTGTAGACGTCAGTGGGCGGCTGGACCTTGTACTGCGGGACAAAGCTGCTCTTGCCCGTGCCGGAGGAAGCATCGCGCTGCGGCACCACGGTGGCCGTTACGGTGATTTCCCGGGTGTTCAAATCGTTCTCATTGATATCGAACGTAGCGCCACTGTCACTGCAATCGATGGTGTCCTTGACGTCTCCTCCCAAGGAAATTCGCCGGCAGCCGGCATTGCGGTTATTGCCGAGAGTGACTTTCGCCGTTACCGTGGTGTCGTCGTTCGACAACGCAATGTTCGGCGCATCCGGGTCTCCCCAGATCTTCTCTGACGGCGATGCGGCGGACTCGGCACTCCAATTGATTTTGTTATGGGCTTTGACGGTCGCCGTAATGGCGGTGCCATCGGAAATGTCGTTGTTGTTGAACGTAAACGACAGCTCGGTGGCCGTATTGCCGGTTTCCTTGGTCTGCGGAGCACCTGCACCGGTGACGGTCACTGAATAGTTGTCGACGGCGCTGAAATCACCGCTCGGCGCTTTCCACGTCACCTTGGCGGTTTTATTGCCACCTGTGACCGTAACATCGGTGGGAGCGGACGGCACCTTGTCCGGTGTGGCTTCGACGGCGGTGGACGGCTTGGACCAGCCGACGTCATTTCGCGCGGCGACGGTGAAGGAATAGGTTTTGCCGTTCTTCAGACCAGTGACCTGGCATGAGGTGACGGTACCGCAATCCTTCTCTCCGGTGACGGCACCGGTCCAACTGACCTTGTAGTTGGTGATCGGGCTGCCATTGGCGGCACCGGGCGTCCATGTGAGGCTGACCGCGCTGTCCTGCGGTTCCCCGGCTACGGGAGAGAGCAGTGGCGGCTCGGGCTTGTCGATCACGGACACGGTAATCGATGCGGTGACTTCACGATCCTTGGACTTGGTGCCGTCTTGCACGGTGACGAGCACGGTGTTCGTGGAAGCACCTACATCGGATGCGACGGCGATGGTGATGTTTCCGGAGGCATCGCATCCGGCGATGGTGAGTTTGGCGGCGTCATCCGCCTTGCAGCTGATGACGGTCAGCGAGGAATCGGGGAACGGATTGTACGCGCCGGTAAGCACGTTCACGGCATCGCTGGCACCGGCCTTGATCTTCAACGTCTTGTTGCCGACGCGTGTCAGCGGACGGGTCGAAGACACTACGCGCACGGTCACACCGGCATTCACGGTGCCCGCGCCGTATGCGATTTGCACGGGAATGGACGCGGTGGTGCCAGGAGCGGCATCCTTGGTGGCGGAAACCTGCAAGCTACCGGAACGGGACAGGTTTGCGGTGATTTGCCTGGATGATGAGCTTCCACCGGAATACGTGTATTGCTTTTCGTCGTCATACACGCCGGACGGTGCATGGGTGAGCGCCGTCAGATCAACGGTCTTGGGGTCCGCGCCCGCCTCGACATCAATAGTGGAGGACGAGAACGTGGGCGGCGGCACATCGCGGCCTATCACCGTGATCTGGAGAGTGATCACTGCGGAATTGATGATCTTGGTCTTATCCGATCCCTGCTTGCCATCCACAGCGGTAAAGGTAATGGAGGCGGGGCCTGCGTAGTCTTTTGCCGCAGTGAACTTCAGGGTCTTGTCGTTCACGTAGAAATCGGAGTTGGAAGCCTTGGTGGCGCTGACGGAATCAGCGCTTTCGATATACGGTTCCTTGCCGGCGCCGACGCGGACATAGTCATTGATGTTGATTTCAATGGTCTCGCGCGAGTTGACCTTCAATTCCGGTGCCTTGGGACGCAGCGTGGGCGGAAAGACACCATAGGCCGGTACCTGGATGAACGCGGTGGAGGTGATGTTGTATTTCGTATTGGTCACCGTGTAAGGCACGGCTCGCGCCTGTGACGTCAGGTCGACGGTGATGGTGGTCGAATGCTCGCCGCCCTTGACGTGAGCGTGAGCGCTGGCGGAGGGATGCACGCCGACCTTGAGCTCATTGGCTGTGCCGGAAGGATTGGCGATCCACTGGGAAACATCCACATCCACGGACTTCTTATCGATGGTGGCGGCGGACGGCACACGATAGTCGTAGGCGGTAGGCGGCTCGATGGCGGCACTCGGATCCACGTTTACCGTGAGGGTGGCCGTATCGGACAAGCCGGCCTTGTCTTTGACCGTGTAGGCGATATAGTCGGTGGTGGCGCTGCCGGGCGTGGTGAAGGAGATCATATTGTCTTTCACGCTCACCCCGTCGAGACCTTGGACCTCGACATGCTTGTCGACGGTCAGATTGGTGTTGTCGCCGGAGATGTCGTTCTGCGCGACCGGCACGGTTGCGGCCGTATTGGGCCTCAACGTGATTTCGTCATCCCTGGCGTATACGCCGGAGTCGGACGATCCTTGGAATACGCCCACGCGGATCTGCGCCTGTGCGCGCTGACCGGTCCAATCCTCCACGGCATAGGAGAAGGTGTCGGTGCCGGACGAATCCGGATACGCTTCATAGACCAAGTAGTCGGAACCGACTTCGGATATGCGGCCCAGCGTGGGTGCCTTGTTGCCCAGACCCAACAGCTGATCGTCGTCGCCATCCGTGTCTATGCCGGTCAGTGTGATGGGGATGCGGACCTTCTGCCCGGCGGCAACCTGCGCTTCGGCGTCATGCGGGGTTGGCGCGGCCTTGCTCGCTGCGTCGCTCTTATGCACGGTAATGGTGATATTGGCGGAAGCCACATTACCCAGATTGTCTTCAACCGTATAGGTGATGGGGAAGTTGCCGGTCTCGCTGGATGCTTGGTAGCGGACCGTGTCTCCAGAGACGAAGGCCAGACCCTTGAACGTCCCCTTGTCGTATTGCAGGTTGTTCTTGAGTTTGACCGTGGTGCCATCCGAGTAGGCCACATGGTCAAGCACATCCACGGACACGATGCCGTCGGTACGCACCTGGGCATTGATATTGCTGGCCTTGGGCACTGAATTCGAGGTGGCCAGAGCCGGCGGCTGCAACACGATGGTGCCCTTGGCGGTTCCGGAGGCGTTGGCCACGGTGTAGGTAAGGGCGACGGGCTTCGTGGGCACCTGACGCGCGGTGATATACACGCGCTTATGGCTGACGAGACCAACCTTGATGCCGGAGTCGGCCGGTGCGCTCACCGTGGTGACGGACAGCACACCGCCCATCGGATCGACGTCATTGGTGAGCGGCTCCACAATGGCGGTATTATCTGCGCCAAGCAGGGCGACATCGTTGGCGGCAACCGGTTTGGCGGCCTCGCCGGTGGCGGGCTGCACCTCGACTCGAGCCAATCCGGTGGCCGGAATCGAACCTTGAGTAATGATGTAGGGCACATAATAGGTGCCGGGATTGGTGGCCTTGAACGTCAACGACATATCCGCCGCATTGGTGGTCGTCGAAGCGCCGTTGGGCGTATCCACCTGAGTCAGTTGTGCCGGCTGCAAGGAAGTGCCATGCACATAAGAGGACAGCTTGACGACGGTATCCGTGTTGGGAACGGTGGTTTTCGCTACCGGGTCGATGACCGCGGCCAAGGTGTTCGCGGGCTTGACCGAGAAATACACCATGCCGGTGCCGGTTGCCGTGCCGTCGGAGACGGTGACCTCGACGCCCACACGTCCCGACGCCAGCGCACCGGTGTTGAACGTAAGCTGGCCGTCGGCTCGGGTGGACACCTGCACCTGGTCGGTGTTCTGGGCCACAGCGGAGACCAGAGTGAGCGGGTCTCCATCCGGATCGTTGAAGCTGCTCAGCGCATTGGCGGTATAACTGGCTCCCTGCTCCACATCGATCTCGGGAGGAGTGTCGAACTGTACGGGAGCGTGGTTGCCTCCATCATTCAGGGTTACGGTCACCGTGGCGGAAGAGGTCTGGCCGCGACCATCGGAAATATCGTAAGTAAAGGTAACGGTGCCTGCGGATGCGGCGGAGGCATCGAGTTGCAGATACCGGCCGTCGTAAATCGGCGAAATGGTGACGTCTTTGTTGTTTGGTGCGCCAACCTTGGTGATTTTCAGTACGGAACAATCGGTCTGCTCGTCATTGCGCAGCGCGTCGAGAATCTGTTCCGAACCGGCTCGTGCGCCGATTTCATCATCCTCGGCTTTGATTTGGCCGGATTGTGCGGAACAGGTCTTGGAGAAGTCGTGGTGGTTGTTGGCCGAGTCGTTGTTCTGCTGTTCTTTCTCGGTCTGCTCGGTCTGTATTTTGTTCCACTGTATTTTGATGACTTTGGTGGAATCCTCAGGGTTCCACACATTGCCGTTAACCGTGTCGTTGAGCACCACAAGGCGATGGTTGGTGCGGAACACCAATTCGGAAGTAGTATTGACGGATTCGAGGGTTTGCGGCTTGACGCTGGTATCCGTGGGGGAGCAGGCGCGAATGTAGTTGCTGGCCTTCTGGCTCCAAGCCGAGTACACGCAGCCCTTGGACGATACCGGTCGTGCTGGATTCGCCTTGCCCCCGTTGGCTATGAAATTCGCCTTGGCATTGGACTTCAACGGGATAAGCGCAAGGCCTCTCGGTGATGCCGCGGCCACCCAATCGGACTGTATGTCATCGGTGGGAGGCTCCTGAAGGGTGAGGGTGCCGGTCGTGTCGACATCGACGCGGCCGCCCTTGAATATGACGGTTTTGCCGGTTGCGATTACCGGCGTGCTCCCGATGACGGTAAAGCTTTCAACGGTCTGCTGCTTGCCGTCGGTCAGCGATTCGAGGGTTTTGGCCTTGGCGCTGCTGGGATTGTCAAGACGCAGCACCATACCGTCGGATGGACGGTATCCGTAGACCTTGCCATCGTGGGTTACTGCGATGCGCCCGCCCTCGCCCAGCTTTATTTTCGGATCGGAAGTGGTGGGGGTCACGGAATCAAGGTTTTCCGACAAGCCGGTCCACACATTGCCGGTCTTCTCGTTGATCAGGGCTGCGGTATCCCCGCCGACCACAGTGGTGGTGTTGGCTTTGATGTCGGTCTTGACACCGGTGCTGACCGTGGATGCCTTGATGGTGGAGGCTTTGGTCGTTTCGGTCAGGATGGTGTCGCCATTATGCTGTGCGATGTCGAATCGTGGGGCGGAGGAGGAGACGCCGGCGTCGGCCTCCTTGTTCTTTACGTTGAATCGTGCGGCCTTCTGGTTTTTCAGCGAAGTGACCCATACGGTGCCATCGTCCAGTTGCACATGGCGGCGCGTGACGGTGCTCATGATCACCGCGCCGGCAACAAGTCCCAGAAGCAGCAGGAGCGTGATTACGGGAACCGTCCACGTATGCCCTCCGGAGGGCATAAGGCGGCGCAAAGCCGCGCTGATGCGTCGGCGACGATCGTATGACTGGGACGATGTGGCCATCTGAACTCCCTGACCCCTGTTTTCTCTGGTTGCTGGTGTAATGACAACGCTTTACGGTTCCAATACCTGCCGTTCCTGTTGTCCATTTGGTGAATTCGCCGCTGCTGGGCGCACGTCTGATGCGATACGCAATGCCAGGGTGGCATGCCCGGCAGTGGCGAGCGGATCATTCTTGCGGCTTGGCCGCACAGGCGATGGCGGGGCTGACGGACATCTGGCGGTTCTTGCGCACAATGGACACCTGAATGCAGGTCTGCGAGCCTTCCTGCGCGTTGACGGTCACCGTGGGATCTGACGTTGTGACGGTTTGCGCGCTCTGGTCGGTATTGCTGCCCTGCACTATGGCCCACGCATAGGTATCACCGCTTTGCGGGTCTGGATTCGTCCAGGCGAACGTCACGGATGACCCATCCGCCGCATAGGTGCCGTTCAGATTCTCCGGGGAAGGAATCTGGGCGTTCGCGGTATCGGTGATCACGTCATCCTGATTATTGCGGTTGTTGTCATCATCCTTGGTGCCGGGCGTCGCCACCTGTTTGGTATCTGATCCGGTGGCGCTGTCCATGCGGGGAACGACCACGAAGGCGAATATCAGTGCCGCTGCGGTGATCGCCGCAAGTATACCGACGGTAATACCCACCGGTTTGACCCATCGCCGTGACGAACGGGTGATCTGATCTCGCTGGTCCGTGGCCCGGCGCCGACGCTCGATGTCTTTGGGATAGGCCGGCATCCCTTCCACGGTAACGGGAGTGGCATGCCCGAAATATGCGAATTGCACACGCTGCATGGCACGTGCGAACTCCAACGCGGAGTAGTACCGCTGGTCGGGGTCCTTGTTCAGGGCCCGGCGCAGCACCGCTTCCACATCGGCCGGCACGTCGGGGCGGTTGAGGCGAGGCAATGGCTGGTTGACGATCAGCGAAATCAGTTCCGATTGCGAACGCGGGTGATAATCGTGCTGGAATGGCGAGCAGCCGACGAACATGGCGTACAGGGTGGCCGCCAGTGAATAGATGTCGGCGGCTTCCGAACCATTGGTCAGATGCTGAAGCACCTCAGGCGGTGCCCACGGCGGCGAGAATCCGGTTTCGGTGCGGTCATACACATCGGTGGAGATACCGAAATCACCCAGAACAGGCAAGCCCTGCGAGGTGATGAGAATGTTGCTGGGCTTGATGTCGTGATGGATGATATTGCTGCGATGCGCGGTGAACAGCGCGCTTGACAGCTTGATGCCGAGGTCGAGTACCTGCTCGCAGGTCATGGACCGGGCCTTCATGATGCTGTTGTAGGTGCCGCCCGGCGCATATTCGATGACGATGTAGCCATGGCCATCGGAGGTGACGCCGGCACCATATACCGGCAGAATGTACGGGTGGGATGACAGCTTGGCCATGAAGTTGGCCTCGCGGTTGAACAGGGCAGCGGCCCGTGGGTCAAGGGTTTTGGCGCTGGCCTTTACCGCCACCGGGCGTGCGGGCATACGCTGGTTATATAGGTACACCGTGGCGGTGGCACCGCTTCCCAACATCTGGACGAAATCATATCCGGGCAGCTTCGGCGGTCTCATCGGAATGTTGTCCATCTGTTCCCTCCCTCCTTGGAAAATGCGCTCTCCCTGCATTCGTTCTACAGGATACCGTCAAGGGTACGATTCTTCGTCGGGTTCGGTAAAATTTTTCCCTCTGTGACGGTCGGGTTTAGGCTGGAGCCATGATGACGAGACTTGAACCTGGAACAGTGCTGGACGGCATCGACCGTGATGGAGCGGCGAGGCTGATTGTCGGCACGCCTGGAAGCGGCAAAACTGAATTCGCCTTATCGGTGTTGATGGCGGGGCTGCGCCGCTACGGTGGCACGCAGGCGGTGATGGCCGTATCCGGCCGTGTGGCCGCCGACGCATTGGGCAATCGGGTGATTCGTGAGCTCGGGTTTTCCGTGCAGGCCAGGCCGGTCACCACGCTGGGTGCCGTGGCATTCCGGGCCATATCGGCTTCGCGCGAGGGAACTGGATTGCCGTCGCCTCGATTGCTGAACGGTGCGGAACAGGATGCTTTGCTGCGCCAAGTCATGGCCGTGCATCTGCGCCATGCCGTAGCGGGAGATGATTGCGGCACCTGTGATTTGCTGCGCGTCTACTTTGCCCAGGATGACTGGGCGAGACTCATACGCGATGCCGGTGCCGGCGAGATGCCCGGCTCGGCCGCTTCCGCACAATCAAGCCTCTCGCAACAAGGGTCGGATTCGCCGTCTCCGACGTCGGCAGGCGGCTCGACCAGCGCGGATAGGTTCACGCGAGGTATTTCAGATGCGTTTATCAGCCAGTTGCGCGATATGCTGGCCCGATTGGATGAGCTCGGTGTAGGCGTTCACGAAGAGCCACGTCTCTTGGACGCCGTGACGGAGGACGCGCGATTGTCGGTGCAATGGCGTTTGGCTTTCGCGTTGCGCCGTGAATATATTGCAGCCCAAAGCGCGGTATATCCGGGGCAATACCGTTTGGATGCCTCGTATTTGCTGGTGGCAGGCGCTCGTGTGGTGCGTGAGGCATTCGCCGCCGATCACGCGGATGATTCCGACCGGCCTATGTGTGTGGAGGCGTTGGGCTTGCCCCGGCTGCTGGTTGTGGATGATGTTCAAGACACCACGCTGGCCGGCATGCGCTTCTTGGAGGAGTTGGGGAATGCCGGCGTCAAGTTGGTGCTGGTCGGCAACCCGGATGAATCGGTGCAGACCTTCCGCGGATCGTATCCGGAATATCTGATGCGCCGTGCCGTGGAAGGGCGGCTGAAGGCCAAGGAAGAACAGCTGGTTGGCGGCAGTGCCGTCGCTGATCAGTCGCACATGACGATGGCTGATGTGATCGCGTCTCGTATTTCGCTGTCGATTCCCTCGCCGGAAGACGAGCCGCTGCCTCCGGCCGAGCGTCCCGGCAAGCTGACCGCCATACTGGGCGGAGTCGATGCAGCGAATTATCAGGCGGACGGCACGGTGACCGCCGGCCTGTACCGATCCTCACGTGAGGAGCTGGATGATGTGGTCTGGCGCATCAAGCGGGCGCATCTTGACCGGCATATTCGGTGGAACGACATGGCGGTCATCACCCACGACAATGCCGCCGTGCGGCTGTTCGGCGAACGACTGCGCCGAGATGGTGTACCGGTGCGGTATTCGTCGGTCACCCGTCCTTTGAAGGACGAGACTTTCGTGCAGGGATTGTTCGCGCTTGTGGAGCTTGCCCGATTGCGTGCCGAGGGGATGGCGGAATGCCAGATGACGTTGGCTTCCTGCGCGGCATATATAAGGACTAGAGTGGCCACGTTGATGAACGGCCCGTTGGTGAGTGCCGGGGCCAAACCCGGTCAGGGGCGTCCCGCAAGGCTTGCGCCGATCGAATCGGCCATGGGGTCGTTGGAGTCGCTGGCGCATCTCGCCACGGATGATGCCATGCTGACCTCTCTGACGACGGCATGGGAAACATTGCGTGAAACATACCATGAAACACGGCGTGAAACAGGTCGTGAAACATCCTCGTCAGTGGTTTCGACGTCAGCGGTTTCGTCGTCAGTGACTTCGTTGCCAGTGTCTGTCGAAATACTCGGTGAACCGTCCGGCGATGACTTGGCCTTTGGCGTTGACGCGCTGTACGTGATGCTTGCCATTGATGATGCCGCCGCGCCGGCGCAGGCTGCGCTCGCATCCATCCACGCGGTGCTCGGCAACGACCCTCAGGCCCGCGCTTTTGCGAACCTGTGGCATCTGGTGGGCAGCGTTGCTTCCGGCTTGGAGCGGCTGCCGGCAAGCCAGCGCGTACAGCCGCGCTATGCGCTGTCTGTTGCGTGGAACGCCACCGGTCTGGCACCGGTCTGGCAGCGTGCGGCATTATTCAACACGGCAGAGGGGCGTACGGCCAATGACCGGCTGGACGCGGCAATGCGCCTGTTCCAGTTCGCCGATGATTCCACCGCCAGTCGAGACATCACGTCATTCATGGCACAGGTTCGGGGCATGGAAGTGCAGGCCGATTCCTTGGCCCACATAGGACCGGTGGAAGACGCGGTGACATTGACTACGCCGGCAGGCGCGGCCGGACGCCACTGGGAATATGCGTGGATACCGGTGGTCCAGCAAGACGTGTGGCCGAACCTCGCCGGGCGCAACACCATGTTCGGTGGTGAAGACCTTGCCGAGCTCGTGCTGAGGGGAGCGCTTGAAGAAAGCGACAAAACCGGGCATGATCCGCGGTTCGCGGCTGTATTGTCGGGCGAGAAGAAGAGTTTCCTGGTCGCGCTGACCCGTGCACGGCGAATCATGATCAGCGCGGTATGGAACGACAGCATGAGCCCCTCGGACTTTCTCTTCGGGTATCTGCCGGAATACTATCCGCGCAACCGGCAACAGGCGCCTTTCACCACAGTGGGGGCACATGCGGGATTCGCCGAATATGATCTGGCCGGATTGGACGCCGACCCACGTGGGTTGGTCAGCGCCGCCCGCGCGGTTCTGGCCACTGCTCAACCGCAGCAGGCTGCCGCAAAGGACGCCGCGATTGCGTTGACACTCCTGTTAGAGCATGGTGTGCGCGCCGCAAATCCGCAGAGCTGGGCGTTTGTGGAATCGCCGGCCCAATCGGATAGCGCGTCATCTGGCGGTGCGTCATCTGGCGATACCTCATCTGACAGTGCCTCATCCGACAGCGCGTCATCTGGTGGTGTACAGCCTGACGGTATCCAAACAGGGAAAGGCAAGACGGATGCGCAGGCCGCGCCCATGGTCACCTTATCTCCATCGGCGGTCGACAGCCTATGGGCGTGCCCGGTGTGCTGGATGCTGGAGAACCGGTTCGCCGGTCCTCGCCCCAGCTCCGTGGCCACCAGTTTCGGAACCCTCATCCATGCGGTTGCGCAGCAAGGCAGCGAGGAAGGGCTGGACCATCTTTCCCACAATGCCCAGGCGTTGGCCGCACTGGGCTTGGACTCCACGGCCGGCGCGGAACGTCGCATCGAGGCTGTCTCGGCACGGCTTAATGCCATCTATCAGAGCAAACGTCCTGATCCGAATGCCATAGCCGACACCCGGAACCGCTATGAGGCCACCCGTAAGGACGAGTCCGCGGCGGATACCCTGCGCAACATCGCCGATTACTTTGTGCGCAGCGACGCCGATCCGGAAACGTATCTTGGCAAGAACTCCAGCAACTTCAGCATTGGCGCATTGGCCGGTGCCGAATGCGAACGGGAGTTTGCCGCACGATTCGATGTGCGTGACATACTCGACGCATACAATGCCGTGCCCGGCCTGCACCCAATCGGTCGGAACACGCTGGTCCGTCTGATGGGAGCACTGGTCGGAGGGTGGCCGGAAGGCATGGACGAGCATCTGACCGTGAGACTGTCCGGGCGCATCGACCGTATGGAAACCCGCGTACTCGCAGACGGCGGCGAATGCATTCGCCTCATTGACTACAAAACAGGCAGAACGCCCACGGTCAAACAGATTTTCAATGATTTGCAGCTCGTGTGCTATCAGCTTGGCCTCGTGTTCCCCGAAGACGGGCCGCGCGGTGCCAAGGCACTTGCCGCAATGCCGCATATCAGCCAAAGCGTGCTATTCCATGTCGGGCAGAATGCGGCACCAGCCAGAAGCTACGCTCCGGAAGGTGCCTTCCAGCCGCCGCTGTTCACTGATGGCTCGTTGAATGCCGAACCGTTCACGCCCCGATACTGGTATAAAGACCCCAACCGTTTCTTCGACATACCCGCCATAGATCCGGCTACTCCTCCCGAAGGTGTGAGTGCCGAAGCGTGGGCGCAATTCGCCGCGCTCGCCGGTACGCAGACGTTATGGTCGCTGACCATGATCGCCCGCGTATTCTATGCCGCGGCGGCCAGCAGATCAGCCATCATCGAGGCCCATCCGCAAGACACCCATATCGGATTCTGCCGTATGAAGAACGTCTGCCCTGCCTGTGCAGGCCAGATCGACACGATTTTCGAAACGAGGCAAGCATGAGCACGTTCACTCCCAGTGCGGAACAGGCCGCCATCATCGATGCGCCAGTCGATGCTGACGTATTGGTGGTTGCCGGTGCCGGTTCCGGCAAAACCTTTACGATGACCCAACGCATCATCGCGCTTATCAATCGAGGTGTGGCACCTGAACGCATCCTGGGCCTGACCTTCACACGCAAGGCCGCAGGCGAACTGCTGGAACGCGTCTCCGCCGCAGTGGCCGGTGATATGGCGGGCTCTACGACCGCCACGGTGTCTGATCGGGCATTCCTCAAGCCGGCCATTTTCACGTATGACGCCTTCTTCCAGACCATCGTGCGCCAATATGGACTGCTTGTCGGATTCGATCAGAACACGCAACCATTGAGCGCAGCCGGAGCGCTTCAACTGGCCACCGAAGTCATCGACAGTCACATGGATCTGGCGTTCAGTGAGGATTTTGGCGCCTTCTCCAGTTTGGCGAACCGTGTTCTGGCGTTGTCGGATGCCATTGGCAGTGCCATGATCGGTGCCGGCTGCACCAGCTTCGATGATGCGATCAATCGAGTACGGCAATGGGATTCGGCATTCATCAATCGATTGCAACAAGCCGTTGCAGACGAACCCATGCCCGAGGACGAGCCGAAAATCCCCAAGATCAAACGACTGAAGAAAGATACCGACGCCAGCTGGCAAGCCAAGCTCGATGACCGTGCCGAACATTTGCACGCCCGCTGCACCTATCATTGCGGTGCGCTGCTGGAGACCACACGCAAACGCGATATTCTGCTCCAGCTGGTGGAGGCCTATGCCCAAGCCAAGCGGGAACGCAATATGGCCGAATTCTCCGACTTCACCATTGCCGCGTATCAGCTTATCGAGCGCTTCCCCTCCATCGGAGAGCGTACGCGCCGCAGGTACAGCCACGTGCTGCTCGACGAATATCAGGACACCTCCACCACGCAGGCCGCTCTGCTGGCAGCACTGTTCCACGTGGATGCGTCACAGAGGTCCGCCGTCAACGCGGTGGGTGATCCGTTCCAGTCGATTTACGCATGGCGTGGTGCCAGCCCTGGTGCATTCCGTATGTTCCAGCAAGATTTCCACCTGTCTGCCGGATACAAGCCATTCCCGCTGTCCGTCACCAGGCGAAACAGCCGTATAGTGCTCGAAGCCGCCAATAATCTCACGCTGCCGTTGCGCTCCAATCCGTCGCGTCCTTCCAGCTCATTGATGCGTGAGGTCGATGTCTCATCGCTCGACCCCATGCCTGATGCCCCCGAAGGAACATTGGGAGTACTGGGCTTCGCCACGGCCGGGCAGGAGATCGACGCCGTAGTGCGTTTCTGCAAGACGGCCATCGCACGGCACCGTTCCGCAGCCGAACAACAGGAACAGATGCCGGGCGAACAGAAAGCGCCGGTCGCCGTGCTGTTTCGGTCCAAATCACATATGCCCGAATATCAGGCGGCATTGGAACAGGCCGGATTGACCACATTCGTGGTCGGCTATTCCGCGCTGTTGGAACGTCCGGAAATCCGCGATCTGATGGCGTTGCTGCACGTGGCCGCCGACCACACCGATACGGGATCGCTGATGCGCTTGCTGGCCACGCCACGATTCACCATGTCCGCAGCGGATTTGACCATGTTGGCCCGTTTTGCTGAAGAACAGAACACGGAACAACGCTTCCAAGCATTGGTGCAGGCCGGCCTTGCCCAACCGGATACACCAGCGAATGAATGGGCGGCTGTGGTGCGTGAGTACCGCGATCAGGTGGCCAATGCGGTATTCCTGCCAGACGTATTGCTACGCGGCGACCTGGTAAAACTGCTTGAACGGTTGAGCGCACACGGGCGCAACGCCATAACCCGGGCCGCGGTGATGCTCCGTCAGGTGCATGATGCCGTCGGGCGGCCACTGGGCGACGTGATTCGCGCCGGCATAGAAGCGTTGGATCTTGACATCGACACCGTATTGGCCGGTGTGCTGCATAATCCGCAGCACCGCGCCAATCCCGCTTTGGCGCATATGCCTATGGATGCGATTGTGGATTTGGTGGATACGTACACGCAAGAGATTGCCGCTGAGCAAACTCCCTCGTTGCATGGGTTCATCACATGGGTGGATCATCTGGCTTCGGTGGAGGATGAAGCCGCCAGTCTCCCTGACGCTCCGGTGGATGTGGAACTGATGACCGTACACCAGTCCAAAGGGTTGGAATGGGATGCCGTTGCGGTAGTGGGGCTTACCGCCGTCGGATTCCCCAGCAATCAGGGCGACCATCTCAAGATCGTGCTGGACGAGCACCATACGGGAGGCACCGAGCAAGGTCACTGGACCGCACCCGAATATCATGAGACCGCCGACTCCTGGCTCACCAACCCCACCGCCGTACCCGTGCCTATGCGTGCCGATGCCGGCATTCTGCCGCGATTCCCCCATGATGCCGATGTGGAAGCCGACCCCATCGCATCGTTGGCGGCTTTGGATGATGTGGAGCTTATTGATGATGAAGTGTTCGGCTCCATGCGCGAATTCGGCGATGGCGTGGAAGAAGTGGATGCATCCGGCTGGTATTTGACGCAGGCGGAGGAATATGGGCGCCGGCTGCATGCCGACGAACGTCGATTGATGTATGTGGCGCTTACCCGTGCGCGAGAAGATGTCCTGATGACCTATTGCGCCTATACGGGCGAATCCGGGCGGGACCCGTCAGTGGTGCCCAAAGGCTCTCGCGCCGCTCAGCCATCCAATTTCTGGCTTGAAGTGCATGACGCGCTCCAAGCCCGTGAACATGCGATATCGGCTCAGGACTGTGTGGAACGGCTGCAAGCCGCCAATGCCGGGAAGCCCATGCTGATCTCGGCGCAAGGCGAAGCGATTGCCCCTCCCGAAGGGTTCTTTATCGGAGAGCATGCCGCGGCATACGGTGACGCCGTGGTGGGGGAGGCATGGCAGACGCCGATTACGCAGACGGATGCCGCTGTCGAATTGCCGTGGCCGGCTACCCTCAGCGACGCAGTGCATGAACAGCTGTCACGTGGCATCGATGTTATCGCCGCAGATTCCTCGTCACTTGAGCAGCACCAAGACGCCGGTCCACTGCTGCAACGGGCGCAATTGCTGGTGGACGACGCCGATTTGATGGCCGATGCCGCCAGCGGCCAGTCGCTTGATGAGGCAGTCAAAGCCAAGGCGCAACGCATTCTGGCCGCCGGACGTCAGAACGTGACAAGCCTGCAAGCCCGCGTAGGTGGCATGAGCGAACGGGAGGAGCGCCTCTACTGGCGTAGCATTATCCGTCCGATTCCACGAATATCGTCTCCGGCGGCCGAAGCCGGCACGCAGTTCCATGCGTGGGCTGAGCAATTCATCAATGCCGGTAAGCCGGATGAAGCGGTACTGGCATATGAAGCCGAATCAAGTATGCCGCATACAGGTCAGGATGCGGGATTCGTTTCCCGGGAAGCCATGTTGGCCGATTTGGCCGAACGGGAGCGGCAATGCCGCAAGCCATCCACACGGCAGCCCGCTGTCCCACAGCCCACGGCTCAACAATCCGCATCCGCCGTATCCGCCGCCTCCGCCACTTCCATAAGTAGCGACAATGCCACCGAGTCCAAGCTGGTGGCGTGGCAGCGCAGATTGGCCGAATCATCGTGGGCCAAGCGCATCCCGGCGTGGACGGAGCGTGCCATTGTCGTGGACGTGCCGGGCGTGGGCCTAGTCAATGGCAAACTCGATGCGGTATTCATCGGTGGACTTGACCCGTCCAGCACCACCGCACGCTTTACCGTGGTCGACTAGAAAACCGGTCGTCGGCCCACCAAGCCAGACGACATCACCCGCAAACTTGCCCAGCTCGACATGTACCGACTGCTGCTGGCAGCGGTCGAAGGTGTGGAATTGGACAGTATCGACGCCACTCTCTACTATGTCAGTGAGCCCGACGAGGGCTTGCGCGAGCTTCACGCCCGTGCGAAAACCAAACAGGAAATCCTTACCGAGTTGAGCTCCGGCATTCCCGAACAATCTGACAACGACTGAGCCCAAAGGCTCATGACCTGTACAGCATCGGACGGCCTTCACCGGTGGAGAGACCTTATGCATCGCAAGGCATCTCCGACGATGAGGACGACTGGCCACGTACCGGTCCGCGGTTGAAACGCACCGCGTGACGTTGCTGGGGAACCGCTACCCTCGGATGGCACGTGTGGGCGGGCGCACGTGCCGGACAACGCACCAGTAAGGAGTTATTGTGTCCACGACTCGCGCGGTTTCGAAGTCGTCCGCTGCCCACTCGCCCTATCAGCGCCTGTTCATGCTGCCCGGAGCCAAGGCGTTCTGCCTGTCCGGTGCGGTGGCACGATTGCCGATCTCCATGATGAGTCTCGGCATCGTTCTGGCGCTCAACCATCTCTACGACAATTGGACCATCGCCGGCACCATGAGCGCCGCCTATGTGCTGGCCATGAGCTGCGTCACCCCGTTCTACGCCCGCGCCTTCGACCGTTTCGGCCAAGCCCGCGTGGGCCGGCTTGCGCTCGCCGTGCAGATCGTGGCCATGCTCGCCTTCGCCTTCGCGGCGTTGGTGCGCGTGCCGATTCCGCTGCTGTTCGCTTTGGCCATCATCATGGGTCTGACGCAGTTCTCATTCGGCGCATTGGTCCGAACCCGTTGGTCCTATGCGTTGCGCGGTGTGGAAGATGGCGAACAGCTGCTCAACACGGCCTACGCCATGGAAGCCGCCATTGACGAGATCGTCTTTATTCTGGGGCCGATTCTGGCGGCTTGGCTGGCCACCTCCGTGCATCCGGTATCCCAACTGTTCGTGCCCACCGTGGCATGCGGCATCGGCGGCACCATATTCTTCTCGCTGAAATCCACCCAGCCGCCGGTCATCGTGGAACAGGTCAGCGTGGCCGCGCACGATGACGGCAGCCCCGCTGCAAGCGAAGATGCCGACCAGCTGACCCTGCGCCAACTCAAACGCAGCGGTGCCAAGCCCAAGAGTGTATTGCTCTATGCCGGCGTACTGCCGTTGCTCGCCGTGTTCATCGTGTTCAATATGAGCTTCACGTCCTTCGACGTGTCCATTACCGCCACCATGAAATCCATGGGACTTGAGCCCTTCCTCGGTCTGCAATTGGCGATGTTCGCGGTCGGCTCGTGCATCGGCGCGCTGGTGTTCGGCTCTTGCCAACTCAAAGGCTCCCATTGGGCGCATATGGTGATGTTCCTGTCGCTGCTGACCGTCGGCTACGTGTTCTTCCGGTTGTCAATGGACAATCTCATCCTGCTGGGCGTCTTCGAAATCCTCGCCGGCCTGACCGTCTCGCCGACGTTCGCCACCGGCAACCTCATCGTCAAGGATCTGGTGCCGGCGGAATCCCTGACCGAAGGACTGAGCTGGGTAACCACCGCAGGCACGGTCGGCACGTCGATCGGCTCGTCCGTGGCCGGCATTGTGCTTGACGCCTCCAACCCTCATGTGGGCATGATGCTGCCATTCATCTTCACGCTGGCGTCCGTGCCATTGGCGTTGGCCGGATGGGCCTTGGCCAAGCGGCGTGGGTGAAACGGGATCGGGCTACGCCCGATGGATGGTTGGCGGCTTCGCCGGGGTCTCTCCCTCAGTCCGCTTCGCGTCCAGCTCGAACGCAATTAATGATGGCTTTCAGCCAACTGAATTATTGCTCACTGTCGTTCGCCCTCACCTAAAAACGCCTCCGGCGTTTTCTTCACGGTTCGGCTCATCAGAGGGAGCTCGACTTCACGGTTCGGCTCGTCAGAGGGAGCTTGATTCTGTGGACGGGGTATTGGCGTGAGGGCTTGGCGGTGATAGGCTGATTGCCGATTGGAAAACGTCCCGGGTACATTGCCGGGCAGGTACGGGTAGACAGGGAAGAAGACATGATCAAGGTTTCGGTGGTCGGAGCAAAGGGCCGCATGGGCTCGCACGTGGTCGAAGCGGTGAACAACGCCGAGGATACGCAGCTGGCGCTCGCATTGGATGCCGGCGACGACCTGACCCAGATCACCACCGACAACACCGATGTGGTCGTCGAATTCACCGTGCCGTCCGTCAGCCTGAACAACGTGCTGACCCTGATCGGCCAAGGCGTGGACGTGGTGGTCGGCACCACCGGCTGGACCGACGAGAAACTCGCCCAGGTCAAATCCGCCATCGCCAACGGTCCGAAGCCCGAAACCCAGAAGGTCTTCATCGCACCTAACTTCGCGATCTCCGCCGTACTGGCCGACTACTTTGCCACCAAGGCCGCGAAATACTTCGAATCCGCCGAAGTCATCGAACTGCACCACCCCACCAAGGTGGACGCCCCCTCCGGCACTGCCATCCACACCGCCCACGGCATCGCCGAAGCGCGCAAGGCCGCAGGACTCGCCCCCGTGCCGGACGCCACCGAAACCGATGGCGGCTCACGCGGCCAGGTGGTCGACGGCATCCACGTGCACGCCGTGCGTCTGCGCGGCCTCAACGCCCACGAGGAAGTGCTCTTCGGCAACGCCGGCGAGCAGCTGACCATTCGGGCCGACAGCTTCGACCGCACCAGCTTCATGCCCGGCGTCCTGCTTGCCGTGCGCAAGCTCGCCGGCGACGCTCCGGCTGGCCTGACCATCGGCCTCGACCACTTCCTCGACCTGTAATCGACCCGCAGTCGACCAGTAGTTGCCCCCGCATTTCAGGCAGGGAAGCGCGCCGGGACGCGCATCACGGCATTGCCACCGGCTCCCGCCATAATGCCACGCATTCAGCAACAATCAAGGTACGTAGTATAAGAGTCCACAATGGGAAGTACGGTGAACACTATGAGCGAGCATGACATGCACCTTCTTGATTCAGCACCTTTCGGCCGCATTCTGCCGGCTATGGTCACCCCGATGAAATCCGACGGCAGCGTCGATTTCGCCGCCGCGCAGAAGCTCGCCAAATACCTCGTCGCCGATGGCGCGGATGGTCTGGTGGTCAATGGCACCACCGGCGAATCGCCCGTCACCCATATGGATGAGAAGGTCGAGCTGGTCAGGGCCGTCAAGGAGGTCGTCGACGTTCCGGTGATTTCCGGCGCCGGCTCCAACGACACCGCACACACCGTGCGTATGGTCGAACAGACTCAGGAAGCGGGCGCCGACGCGGTGCTCGTCGTCATGCCTTACTATTCCCGCCCCTCGCAGGACGGTATCGTCGGCCACTACAAGGCCGTCGACGAATCCGCCGAAAAGCCGATCATCGTCTACGATGTTCCCGGCCGTACCGGCTTGAAGGTCAAGGTCGGAACCTACGACCGACTGGCCGAACTTGAACACGTCAAGGCTGTCAAGGACGCCACCGGCGATCTTGCAGCCGCAGTGGAGAAGCAGCAGCGCACCGGCCTCGCCTGGTATTCCGGCGATGACGGCCTGTTCCTGCCGTTCCTCTCCATCGGTGCCGTCGGCATCATTTCGGTGATTGCCCACGTCGCCTCCAACCCCATGCAGCAGCTTGTCCAGGCATTCGATCGCGGCGATATCACTACCGCCCGTCGCCTCGCCAACCAGCTCGCCCCCCTTGTCCACGCGTTGAATGGCGACGGCTATCAGGCCGTCATGGCCAAGGCTGCGCTCAAGGTCAAGGGCGTTATCCCCTCCACCACCATGCGTCTGCCGAACATCGGTCCCGACGCCACTCAGCTTGACAAGGCTGAAGAGGGCATGCGCGCTGCCGGACTGCTGTAAGCCCGAAACGCTGCATACGGGTTGCCAGCCCGCCGCCCCTGCATGACAGAGCAGAGGCACCACAACAGAAATCCCAAAAAGGTTATGGCACAAGAACAAAAGAAAACAAGCAAGAACACGAATTCTCGCCGTCGCGGTTCCGCGCGCGGCCGCAACGCCAACGGATCCAACAGCCGTACGCCGTCCCGTAAGATCAACGCCACCCGGCAGGCCACCGCACCTCAGCAGGATGCCGTGCTGATCGCCCCGCCGAAGTACCGCAAGGGCTCCATGCGCATCACGCCGCTCGGCGGCTTGGGTGAAATCGGCCGCAACATGAACGTGATCGAATACAACGGTCACCTGCTG
>OOCN01000617.1_pt1 | contig 29482 bp, 26 predicted proteins | sample 1671361 | NCBI WGS metagenome assembly OOCN01 (sample SAMN06348149, study PRJEB24527) | human gut metagenome | biome: human gut; feature: ankylosing spondylitis patient; material: feces | host: Homo sapiens | place: China | collected 2015-10
TGACGGGGCTCTTCATTTCCTCGCAGGCGGTCAGGACTGCCTTGGTCCACTCCAGGTTATTGATGTTGAACTGAGGCACACCGTAGTGGCCATCGCGTGCTTTGAGCAGCATCTCGGTTGCATTTACCAACATTATTCATTACCTCCAAATATGATCGGGGTTTTCGGTCATGCCGCGCCGTATTGTGCACGGCTTAACAAACCTACAAAACTAGTATACCCCAAACCCTTCTTAAAATCAATCCAAACAGGCGGTTTTTCTCTTCAAACGCCGGGCGGAATGCGGCATTTGCGGGCGGAAAGGGTCCGAAATACGGGAATCTGCAACAATTTTGAAGGTCCTGCACCACTTTTGCAGAATGTCCCCGGGATGGGAGAAAACGTGGGTTTTTCAACACAAATCCACATTCGTCAATTTGATATTGGAGAAAATTGCAAAAGGTGCGTGGTTCCACATCAAAAAATTGTCATATTTCCGACTTGAAAATTACAAATTGTACGCACCCTGCGGGGGAATGTCGAACCAGATTGTGGAAAACTCAGTGGAGAATGTTAAATTCCACAGGGAAAACAGGCTTTGCAGCAGGACTTTTGAACTTTCTCCACCGGGTTTTCAACATGTGGAAAAAATCGGGTCCTTCTACGGAATGTATAGCCCTCTTTTGTGGAAAACTTTTCGGACCGGCAAAACGGCAGGTCCCGGCAGGGGCAGAAGGCGCAGCAGCAAGGGACAATTCTGCAAAACCGGGCCGGGGCGCAGGCAAGCTGTGAAAAAATCCGGTCGGGCCGACAAAAAAGCGGCAATTTGCTGGCAAACCCGGTCGGCTTATGCTATACTTTACCTTGGATTATCATCTGATAAAATCGTCGGGCTGGCTGCCTGCGCAAGCGGTGCGGCGCGCCCTGGGGAACATGCGCTGCATCGTTCCGATAGAAACGGAAGGAGAACATAGAATGGAAGAGAAAAATCAGCCCCGCCGCCCGCGCCGTGCACCGGAAGAGCAGACCCGGAATGAGAGCCTGGTCTACGGCAAGAATCCGGTGACCGAGCTGCTGAAGAGCGGTTCCGGCGTGGATACGGTGCTCATTTCGGAGAGCATGGCCCCCGCCGTGGCGGCCTACTATACCGCACTGGCCAAGGAGGCCGGGGCAGCCGTCAAGCGGGTGAACCCCAACAAGCTGCGCCTGATGACCGGCACCGAGAGCCATCAGGGCGTGGCCGCCTTTGCCAGCGAGATCGCGTATGCCACCGTGGAGGACCTGCTGGAGGCGGCCAAAGCCAAGGGCGAGCCGCCGTTCCTGGTGCTGAGCGATGGCATTGAGGACCCCCACAACCTGGGTGCCGTGATGCGCAGCGCTCTGCTGTGCGGTGCCCACGGCATCGTGATCCCCAAGCGGGGCGGCGCATCGGTCACCCCCACGGTCATCAAGTCCAGCGCAGGTGCCGCTGAGCGGCTGCCGGTGGCCCGCGTGGCCAACATCGGCGAGACGATCCGCCGCCTCAAGGAGCAGGGCGTGTTCGTGTACTGTGCCGACATGGACGGCGTGCCCCTGCGCAAGAACAACCTCACCGGCCCCATCGCGCTGGTGCTGGGCAGCGAGGGCAGCGGCGTGTCGCAGCTGGTCAAGAAGTTGTGCGACGGTGTGGTGCGGCTGGACATGGCCGCACAGGGCACCGGTGTGGACAGCTACAACGTCTCGGTGGCGGCCGGCATTATCCTGTACGAGATCCAGTCGCAGCGCGCAGCACAGAATGCGTGACAGGCGTGATCCGTAACCCCAATCTGAAGAACGGGAGGAACAAGGATGCCTAAGGAAAAAAATCAACACAAGAGTGCCGCCGCAAGCGATGAGAAATTCCGCGATTTCTTCACAACCACCGTGGCGGATATCCCGGCCGAGATGGTGCGCCGGGAGGAAGAAGCGGCGGAAGAGCACAAGGGGCTGTTCGGACGGCTGTTCGGCCATGCAAAACCCAAGCAGGCTCCGCAGGCCGGGACGGACCTGGAACTGCCCACCGGCGAGGTGCTGCTGGGCGCAGATGCCCTGGCAAAGCACGACGGGGAGGAACCGCTGGATCTGGACCTGACCCTGTGCACCGCAGACCCGGGCACGGATTTCCCCCAGCCCAAAGCCGAAGGGCCTGCTGCCCCGGAAAAACCTGCCGTGCCGGACAGACCGGCCCCGCAGCCTGCCCCGGAGAACAAGCCGGAGCCGCCCAAGGCTCCCGCCGCCCCGGCTCCGCAGCCGGAAAAGCCCCGAAAGAAGGCTGCACAGAACCCCAAGAACGCCCCGGACGTGCTGCTGCCGCAGGAACAGCAGGAGCAGCAGGAGATGCAGCAGCTCAAGGATATGCTGAACGGCATGGCTTCAAAACCGAAGCCGGTGGAGGAAACGCTGGAGCCCATCCGCAGCGTGGATGTGCCGCTGGATGACCCGGAAGAGCCGGAGACCCTGGAAAAGGCTCCGGAGCCGCCCCGGCCCACCATGGTGTTTGCAGCCGACAAGCCGCTGCCGGAAAAGAAATCGGTGTTCCGGATGTTCGGCGACGCCGATGACGAGAAAAAGCCGGAAGTCCCGGAAGAACCGGCAGCCCCGGAGAAAACATCTCCCGCCGCGCCGGTGAAAGCCCCCGAGGCAGAGCCGGAAACCAAACCGGACGAAGATACCATGAGCCTGCCGCTGGAACCGCTGGACGCTCCGGAGACGGAACCGACCGAAACGCCGGTGGCTGCGCCCGCCGCAGACACTGCCGAAGCGGAACGTGCCGGAGAGACGGAGCTGAAAACCGAGGCGGAGGACGAAGCCCCCGAGAGCGTGGGCGAGAAGCTGCGCCGCATGAGTGCAGAGCTTACCCTGCGCTGTGTACTGGCCGGGATCCTGGCCGTGGTGCTGCTGCATGTGGGCCTGGTGGCCGACCGGCTGCTGCCGCCGCTGGCCGCACTGGACCCGGATGCCGCCCCGGCGGCCTTCTACGCCGCCAATCTGCTGCTGTATGCCGCCAGCCTGGTGGTGAGCTTCCCGGTCCTGCGCGACGGCCTGAACGGCCTGCGGGGCCGCCCCTCGGCAGAGACGATGCCCGCACTGGCCGCTGTGGCGGCGCTGCTGCAGGCCGTCACGGCCCTGCTCACGGCCAACTCCTACCGCACCACCGAGGGCCTGTCCATCCTCACCGGCGTTGCAGCCCTGGGGCTGTTCCTGGCGCTGCTGGGCAGCCGGGTGATGCTGTCTGCCGTGCGCGGCGGCTATGAACTGCTGGGCGAAGCCACCGACCTGCAGGGAGCGTATCGCACCCGGGACAAGGACCTGATCCGGGCACTGGCACGGGATCTGGAACAGAAGGACCCCTGGGTGCTGCTGAGCCGCCCCCGGACGGCGGACGAAGGCTTTGTGGCACAGAGCCTGGACGAGCGCGCCGGGGAACGCCGTGCACAGAAGAACGGGTACATCCTGCTGGGCGTGGCCCTGCTCAGCGCCCTGTTGTGTCTGGTGGTAGGCCGTGACGTGAAACTGGCCGCTGCCGCCCTGACGGCGGTGCTGTGCATGGGCGCACCCCTGTCCTCCACCCTCATCGCCGGCATGGCCGCGCTGCGCCTGCAGCGTGCCGCCGGTGCCGTGGGGGCCGTGGTGCCCGGCTGGGCGGCCATTCAGGAGCTGGGCGGCATCGACACCCTTCAGGTGGATGCCGAGGACCTGTTTGCCGCCGACAGCGTGGTGCTGGAGGATATCCGCATCTTCAAGGGCGGCCGCATCGACCGCGCCATCCTGTACGCGGCCAGCGTGCTCAACCAGAGCGGCGGTACTCTGCAGGGGCTGTTCCGTCAGATCATTGAGGACCGCACCGACATCCTGTTCCCGGTCAAGGATCTGGAGATCCACCGCGGGCTGGGCTTTGCCGCCTGGTGCGACAACAACCACATCCAGATCGGCACCCGCCGTTTCCTGGAGCAGGAGGGCGTGGCCCTGCCGGACGAGGACTACGAGAACCAGCACTCCAAAAACGGGGAGCTGCAGATCCTGTATCTGGCAGTGTCCGGCAACGTGCATGCCATGTTCGTGATCCGCTATGTGGGCGGCCGCAACATCGCCCGCAGCCTTGCTGCCCTGCAGCAGGAGAACATCCGTCTGCTGGTCACCAGTCTGGACCCCAGCCTGACCGCAAAGCATATCACCGAGGCCTACCGCCTGCCGGAGGGCATGGTCACCCTGCTGGATCAGGAGCAGTGCGCCGCCCTCGAGGCCGCCCCGGCCGAGGATGCGCCCTGCTGCATGTACCATCAGAAAGGCTTTGCCAGCCTGACCGGCGGCCTGCGCGCAGCCGACAAGGCCCAGAACGCCGAGACCACGGCCACCACGGTGCAGATGGTGTCGGTGCTGTTCTCGGTGGCCATTGCGGTGCTGCTCACCAGCGCCCGCAGCATCTGGCAGCTGCCGGTGACCTATGTGCTGATGTATCAGGCGGCATGGAGCGCCCTGAGCATCGCCGTGTGCGCCCTGAAACAGCATAACTGAAAATAATTCTCAAAATAAATAGGAATAATTCTTGATTTCTTTCACCGTTTGTGGTATACTCTGTTCAGAGACAAGGACCTGAAGCCCCGCAGTGGGGCTGCCGATACAGACACCGAATAACAAAAGGAGAAGAGAGTATGGAACTCAAGGGTACCAAGACCGAGAAAAACCTGTGGGAAGCCTTTGCAGGCGAGAGCCAGGCACGCAACAAGTACACCTACTTTGCCAGCATGGCCAAGAAGGAAGGCTATGAGCAGCTGGCTGCCATCTTTGAGGAGACCGCCGGCAACGAGAAGGAGCATGCCAAGATCTGGTTCAAGCTGCTGTGCGGCGGTGCCATCCCCGACACGCTCACCTGCCTGGACATGGCCGCCGGCGGCGAGCACGACGAGTGGACCGAGATGTACCCCCGCATGGCCAAGGAGGCCAAGGAAGAGGGCTTCAACCAGATCGCAGCCCTGTTCACCATGGTGGCACAGATCGAGAAGGAGCACGAGGAGCGCTACCGCGCCCTGGCCGAGAACCTGAAGAACCAGAAGGTGTTCGCCCGCGAAGAGCAGCAGCTGTGGCAGTGCCGGAACTGCGGCTACACCTTCATCGGCAAGTCGGCTCCGCTCAAGTGCCCGGTGTGCGCACACCCCCAGAGCTACTTTGAGCTGAAGAAGATCAATTACTGATGTGACCCACCCCAGAGGGACGACGGCAGTCGTCCCTCTTTTGCTGTTCAGAGCAGCGGCCGTTCCGGCAGAAAGATCATTGTCCCGCGGGAAGAATAGATCAGCCGCTGCACGGCGCAGCCGTACAACAGAAACAGCACCGCCAGCACCAGCACGGCCAGCACCAGCCACCGCAGCCAGTGCCGGTGCCGTGGGCGGAAGGAACGGTGTGCTCCGGGCCGGTATCGCATGGTCTGCGCCTCCTTTTTTGCATTTGCCCATCCTATGCGGGGCCGCAGACGATTGTGCAGCCGGGGCCGCTGTGGTAAGATAAAAGAAGAACCATTCATCCAAAGGAGTTTTTATGCTGACGATCACCTTACTGGGCACGGCGGCCACCATGCCGCTGCCGGACCGCGCCCTCAGTACGGCCTTTGCAGCCTGCGGCGGCCACGGCCTGCTGTTCGACTGCGGCGAGGGCACCCAGGCGGCGGCCCGTCGTGCCGGGGTCAACCTGATGCGTGCGGACACCGTCTGTCTGACCCATTATCACGGCGACCACATCTTCGGCCTGCCGGGTCTGCTGCAGACCCTGGGGGCCCAGGGCCGCACCCGGCCGCTGCTGCTGGTGGGGCCGAAAGGGCTTGCCGGCATCTGGAGTGCCGTGCGTGCCCTCACCGGGCCGCTGCCCTATGCCGTGCGCCTGCGGGAAGCAGACGGGCCGCTGGCACTGGATGCGCTGTCGGAGGGCTGGCCGGCGGGTGCTGTGCTGCGCCCCTTTGCCACCCGGCACCGGGTGCCCAGCGTGGGTTATCGGTTGGAGCTGCCCCGGGCAGGCCGGTTCGACCCGGCCCGGGCCCGGGCGCTGGGGGTGCCGGTGCAGCAATGGAAACTTCTGCAGCAGGGGCAGAGCGTTCTCGTGAAAGGCCGCACCGTGGCCCCGGCGGAGGTGCTGGGCGCGCCGCGCCGGGGGCTGAGTATGGTATTCTCCGGCGACACGGCCCCCTGCGCCGCGCTGGAGCAGGCCGCACAGGGCGCTGACCTGCTGATTTGCGACGCCACCTATGCGCTTCCGGAACAGGAAGCCCAGGCAGCTCAGTGGGGGCACAGCACCTTTGGGCAGAGCGCCGCGTTGGCGGCCCGCGCCGGGGCGCATCGCCTCTGGCTGACCCACTATTCCCCCATGATCACCGACCCGGAAGCAGATCTGCCCCAGGCGCAGAGCATCTTCCCGGCGGCAGTGTGCGGCGCAGACGGGATGCAGATCACCCTGCATTACGAGGAGGCGTGACCCATGCAAAACATCCGATTGGACGCCGGTGCGGCGGCTCTGCTGGCCCGGCTGCACGGGGCCGGATATGCGGCCTACGCGGTGGGCGGCTGCGTGCGGGACGGTCTGCTGGGGCGCACCCCGCAGGACTGGGACCTTTGCACCAGCGCCCGGCCGGAGCAGGTGCTGGCATTGTTCGGGGAGAGGCAGTGCATCCCCACCGGGCTGCAGCACGGCACCGTGACCATCAAGTACGGCGGCCAGCTGTACGAGACCACTACCTTCCGCACCGAGGGGGCCTATACCGACGGCCGCCACCCGGACGAGGTACACTTTGTGCCGGATGTGCGGCAGGACCTGGCCCGGCGGGACTTTACCATCAATGCCATGGCCTACAACGATGCCGAGGGGCTCATCGACCCCTTTGGAGGGCAGCAGGACCTGCAGCAGGGCATCCTGCGGGCCGTGGGCGACCCCGCCACCCGCTTTGAAGAGGATGCCCTGCGCATCCTGCGGCTGTACCGGTTCGCGGCGCGGTTCGGCTTTGCCATCGACCCACCCACCGGGCAGGCGGCCCGGGCACTGTGTGCCCATCTGGACTGCGTGTCGGTGGAGCGGATCGAAGAAGAGCTGTCTAAATTGCTGGCAGCACCCGCCCTGGCGGCATATCTTGATGAAAAAATACTAAAAGTTATTATTCCGGAGCTTTCCGCCCCGGCATTGCAGGCCGCAAAGTCGGTGGTGGATGCCTGCCCGGCGGGCACAGAGGACCTGCCCGTGCGGTGGGCCGCATTGCTGATGAGCCTTGGCGAGGACGGCACCCGCAAGGCCCTGAAACGCCTGCGCTGCTCCAACGCCCTGATCGAAGAAACGGCGGTGCTGGTGAGGGAAACAGGAGGAGGCGGCGGAAGTTTCTCCGAGGACCGTCCGCTGGGGTGGGACCCTGCTGCCGCAGGCAGTAGGGCGGGCGATGGAATGGCCCGATTCGTGTCCGAGGAGAAAGCTTCCGCCGCTCCCGGACAGGACGCTGCCCCCGATACGGCCATCCGCATCCGGAAACTGCTGGGCCGGTACGACCTGCACACCGTGCAGCGGCTGGCGGCGCTGGGCGCTGCCATGGAGCCGGAACAGGCGGCTGATTTTGCCGCGCAGGCAGAATTGGCCGCACAGCTGGACGCCGACGGCGTGTGCTGCCGGGTCAGCCAGCTGGCCGTGAACGGCCGCGACTTGATGGCGGCGGGCATCCCGGCAGGGCCCGGCCTGCGCAGGACGCTGGAAGCCCTGCTGGACGCGGTCATCCGGGGGCAGCTGCCTAACGAGCGGCAGCGCCTGCTGGACGCCGCAGGGCAAATTTCTGCGTCTTGACAAGTGGTTTTTACCGCGTTACTATTATACTACTATTTTAGTGTGTTGAACACGCCAAAGGAGAATCTATGACCACACAGAACTCTGCGCCCCGGCCCCCGCGCGCCCTCATTGCCATGAGCGGCGGCGTGGACAGCTCGGTGGCTGCCTGGCTGATGCAGCGGGACGGGTACGACTGCACCGGCATCACCATGCGCCTGACCCACAACGAGATGCTGGGGCAGTCCGGTTTCCACACCTGCTGCTCGGAAAAGGACATCGAGGACGCCGCCGAGGTGGCCTTTGCCCTGGATATCCCTTACGAGGTGCTGGACTTCACCGCCGACTTCCGGGAACAGATCATCGAGAAGTTTGTCCGGGTGTATGAGGCCGGCGGCACCCCAAACCCCTGCATTGATTGTAATAAATATATGAAGTTCAACCATCTGTTGAACTGGGCGCAGGCCCACGGCATGGAATATGTGGTCACCGGCCACTATGCCCGGGTGGAACAGGACCCGGACACCGGCCGCTGGCTGCTCAAAAAGGGGCTGGATGAGGGCAAGGATCAGAGCTATGTGCTGTACAACCTCACCCAGCAGCAATTGGCTCATGTGCGCCTGCCGCTGGGGGCCCTGCACAAGACCGAGGTGCGTGCCATCGCCGAGCAGCATCATTTCATCAATGCCCGCAAACACGACAGCCAGGACATCTGCTTTGTGCCCGACGGCGACTATGCCCGCTTTATGGAGGGCTTTACCGGCAAGCACTACCCCGCCGGTGATTTTCTGGACGAGAGCGGCAAGGTGGTGGGCACCCACAACGGTGCGGTGCGTTACACGCTGGGCCAGCGCAAGGGCCTTGGGCTGGCACTGGGGGCCCCGGTGTACGTCTGCGGCAAGGATATGCAGGCCAACACGGTCACCGTCGGCCCGGAGAGTGCTTTGTTCGACCGCATCGTCTATGCGGAGGATGTGAACTGGATCGCCATCCCGGAGCTGACCGGACCGCTGCGGGTCACGGCCCGCACCCGCTACCACCAGGCCGAGCAGGCCGCCACCGTTTACCCGGCGGAAAACGGCTTCCGGCTGGAGTTCGACCAGCCCCAGCGCGCCCCCACGCCCGGCCAGTCGGTGGTGCTGTATCAGGGGGATGTGGTGCTGGGCGGCGGCATCATTACGAGAGTGGAAAAGTAACAAGGAGACAAAACGCAATGCAAGATCAGTATTCCCGCACCCAGCTGCTGCTGGGCGCAGAGGCAATGGAAAAGCTGCACAATTCCCGCGTGGCCGTGTTCGGCATCGGCGGTGTGGGCGGCTACACGGTGGAGGCACTGGCCCGCAGCGGTGTGGGCGCACTGGACCTCATCGACGATGATAAGGTCTGCCTGACCAACCTCAACCGCCAGATCATTGCCACCCGCAAGACCGTGGGCAAATTCAAGGTGGATGTGGCCGAGGAGCGCGTCCACGACATTGACCCAGACATCAAGGTCACGACCTACAAGACCTTCTTCGGCCCGGAGACCCAGGACAGCTTCGACTTCTCCCAGTTCGACTATGTGGTGGACGCCATCGACACCGTCACCGGCAAGCTGGCTCTGGTGATGAAGTGCAAGGAAGCCGGGGTGCCCATCATCTGCTCCATGGGCGCCGGCAACAAGATGGACCCCACCCGCTTTGAGGTGACCGACATCTACAAGACCTCGGTCTGCCCGCTGGCCAAGGTGATGCGCACCGAGTGCCGCAAGCGCAAGATCAAGCACCTGAAGGTGGTGTACTCCCGGGAGCCTGCCATGACGCCCCTGACCGAGGACATGGCACCGGAAGCACCCTGCCCGGCAGATGCCCAGCGTCCGGGGGCTCCCCGTCGGTCAACGCCGGGCTCCAATGCCTTTGTGCCATCGGTGGCAGGGCTGATCATTGCCGGGGAGGTCGTCAAGGATCTGGTGGGCTTTGTGCCCATGAAGGACTGATCTCCGTTTCCAAAACATAAAATGCACAAGAAAAAATCCCGTCTGAACTGCTTCAGACGGGATTTTTGTGGCGCTTGTCAAGGGGCGGCACAAACCGCACCTGCAGCAAAAAGCCCCGCCGACAGAGGGAAAGGTGTCAACGGGGCTTGCGGGAATGTCGTTATTCAGGAACGGTCAGAAAGCGGCTCAGTCGTCGGCGCTCTCATCCAGGTTGCCCAGCTTCTTGGCCTGCTCCACCACGGCGGGCACCAGCATTTCGGGCAGGATCTCGTAGCGGGCAAACTCGGTGGTGAACCAGCCGCGGCCCTGGGTGGTCTGCCGGATGAAGGTGGTAAAGTTGGCCAGCTCAGCCAGCGGCACTTCGGCGATGATGGTCTGCAGGCCGTCCTCGTCGGGCTCCATGCCCAGCACGCGGCCGCGGCGCTTGGTCACATCGCCCATGATGTCACCGGTGTTGTCGTTGGGAACATGGGCCTTCAGGGTGTGGATGGGCTCCAGAATGACCGGCCCGGCCTCCGGCATGGCGGCCTTGTAGGCCAGCTTGGCGGCCATGATAAAGGCCATCTCGGAGCTGTCCACGGGGTGATAGCTGCCGTCCAGCAGGGTGGCCTTCAGGCCCACCACGGGGTAACCGGCCAGCACGCCCTTTTCAGCTGCCAGGCGCACGCCCTTTTCCACGGCGGGGAAGAAGTTCTTGGGCACGCTGCCGCCGAACACCTTTTCCTCAAACACCACCTGCTCGCTGTCGCAGGGCTCAAAGTTGATGATGACGTCACCGAACTGGCCGTGGCCGCCGGTCTGCTTCTTGTGGCGGCCCTGTTTCTGGCAGGCTTTGCGGATGGATTCACGATAGGCGATGCGGGGAGCTTCCAGGCCGATCTCCACGCCGAACTTGTTCTTCAGCTTGGCCTTGACCACGTCCAGGTGCTGCTCGCCCAGGCCGCCGATCACCTGCTGATGGGTCTCGGCGTTGTTCTGGTAGCTCAGGGTGGGGTCCTCTTCCATCAGGCGGGCCAGCGCGCTGCTGATCTTGCCCTCATCGCCCTTCTTGGCCACGGTGACAGCCATGAACAGGCTGGGCTGCGGGAACACGGGGGCGGGCAGCTTCACCACGCGGGAAGCGTCGCACAGGGTGTCGCCGGTGCGGGCGGTCACCAGCTTGGCCACGGCACCGATGTCACCGGCACCGATGCCGTCGGCGTCCACCTGCTTCTTGCCGATGACGGTGAGGGGCTTGCCGATCTTTTCCGGCTCGCCGGTGCGGGCGTTGACCAGCGGTTCACCGGCGGTCACCTTGCCGCTGACCACACGCAGGTAGCTCAGTTTGCCCACGAACGGGTCGGCCACGGTCTTGAACACATAGGCGGCGGTGGGCTCTGCCTCGGTGCAGTGGAGCTCCACAGGCTCGCCGTTGGCGTCCTCGGCCAGGGTGCAGGCCTCGTGCTCCGGGCTGGGCAGCAGCTTGTGCATGTTGAACAGCAGCATATCCAGTGCCTGCTGGTTCACGGCGCTGCCGCAGAACACGGGGGTGATCAGGCCGTCCTTGACGCCCTTGCGCATGCCTTCCACGATCTCCTCGGTGGTGAAGGGCTCGCCGCCGAAGAACTTTTCCATCAGCTCGTCGTCGGTCTCGGCAATGGCCTCGCTCATGGCCTCGATCAGGCCCTGGAAGCGGTGGCCGATGTCGGGCAGGTCCACCTGGATCTGCTTGCCGCTTTCATACTTGAAGGCTTTCTGGCTGAACAGGTTGATGTACACGGGGGTGCCGTCGTCCAGCTTGGCGGGCACCACGCAGGGGCAGACGGTGGAGCCGAACTTGATCTTCATGTCCTCCAGGATCTTGAAGTAGTTGGCGTTCTCCAGGTCGCACTTGGAAACAAAGACCATGGTGGCCTTGTTGTTCTTGCGGGCCAGCTGGAAGGCTTTTTCGGCACCCACGGTGACGCCGCTGCGGCCGGACACCACCACCAGCACGCTCTCGGCAGCGCGGATGCCCTCGTATTCACCGGCCTCGAAGTCGAACAGGCCCGGGGCGTCGATCAGGTTGTACTTGATGCCCTCGTACTCCACCGGCACCACGGATGCCGACAGGCTGGCCTTGCGCTTTGCTTCCTCGGGGTCAAAGTCCGAAATCGTGGTGCCGTCCTCGACCCGGCCCATACGCTCGGCAGCGCCCGAAAAATAGACCAGCGCCTCGGTGAGCGTGGTCTTGCCGCTGCCGGCATGACCGGCAATCAGGATATTGCGGATGTTGTTGCTTGCGTATTTCATATCGGTTTTTCCCTCATTTCCGCCGCACGGAGCATTCTCTCCGCTTTTGTGGCATATTTTACAAAGATAATACCACACTCCAAACGATTTTTAAATATTCCGTTTGAAATTTCGGGCGAATCCGCCGCCAAACTTCACGGCCTTGTTTTGTGCAAGTTGACATTGCGGGTCTGCTTTTCTTGTAAACGCTGCAGCGATACGCTATAATAAGCGGGAAAGAATATCATTCAGAACAAGAAGGAGCGCTATCGTATGAAACGCAGCGATTACATCAACTGGGACGAATATTTCATGGGCATTGCCCTGCTCACGGCCATGCGCTCCAAGGACCCCAACAGTCAGGTGGGCGCGTGCATCGTCAGCTCGGAAAACAAAATTCTGTCCTTGGGTTACAACGGTATGCCCATTGGCTGCAGCGACGACGAGATGCCCTGGGAGCGGGAGGGTGCACCGCTGGACACCAAGTATATGTACGTGTGCCACGCCGAGCTGAACGCCATCCTCAACAGCGCCCACAATAACCTGAAAGGTGCGCGGGTGTACGTGACGCTGTTCCCCTGCAACGAGTGCACCAAGGCCATCATCCAGTCGGGCATTGCCGAGGTGGTGTACTACGGCGACAAGTACCACGACAGCGATTCCAGCGTGGCGGCGCGGTTCATGTTCAAAAAGGCCGGCGTGAAGCTGACTGCCTATCAGTCCACCGGACGGAAGGCAGAGCTGGAGCTGTAAGCTTCCTCTTGACCTTCCCGATGCAACGTACTATAATAGAATCACAGCTTGAATAAATATTCAAGAATGCTTGCATAGAGAGGGAAATATACAATGAGCCTGAAGAACCGCAGCTTTTTGAAGCTATTGGACTACACCCCTGCCGAGATCGAAGAACTGCTGGACCTTGCCGCAGACCTGAAGGCAAAAAAGAAGGCCGGCATCCGCCACAATGACCAGCTGGCAGGCAAGAACATCGCCCTGATCTTTGAAAAGACCTCCACCCGCACCCGTTGCAGCTTCGAGGTCGCTGCCCACGATCTGGGCATGGAAGTGACCTACCTTGACCCGTCCGGCAGCCAGATCGGCAAGAAGGAGTCCATCGCCGACACTGCACGTGTGCTGGGCCGCATGTTCGACGGCATCGAGTACCGCGGCTATGGCCAGCAGATCGTGGAAGACCTTGCCCACTACGCCGGTGTGCCGGTGTGGAACGGCCTGACCAACGAGTTCCATCCCACCCAGATCCTGGCCGACTTCCTCACCATCCGGGAGCACTTTGGCCATCTGAAGGGCATCAACTTTGTTTACTTCGGCGATGCCCGCTACAACATGGGCAACAGCCTGATGGTGGGCTGCGCCAAGATGGGCCTGAACTTCACCGCCTGTGCACCCAAGAAGTACCAGCCGGACGCTGCCCTCGTGGCCGAGTGCCAGAAGATCGCTGCCGAGACCGGTGCCACCCTCACCTTTGAGGAGGACCCCGCCAAGGCCGCCAAGGGTGCCGACGTGCTGTACACCGATGTGTGGGTGTCCATGGGTGAGCCGGTGGAGGTATGGGCTGAGCGCATCAACGACCTTGCCGCCTACCAGATCAACCAGAAGCTGATGGACATTGCAGGCCCGCACGCTGTGTTCATGCACTGCCTGCCCGCCTTCCACGACCACAAGACCACCGTGGGCAAGGAGATGGGCGAGCGCTTTGGCCGCGATGCCATGGAAGTGACCGATGAAGTGTTTGAAGGCCCCCAGAGCATCGTGTTCGACGAAGCCGAGAACCGGATGCACACCATCAAGGCCGTGATGGCTGCGACCCTTGGCTATGTAAAATAACGGATCACAAACAAAAAAGGGAGGCTGCGTTTGCAGTCTCCCTTTTGCTTTGCCTGTTAGGCCTCCTTCAGCTTCAGCACGCCAGCCTGTACCAGACGCTTGCGCAGCAGTGCACCCACGATGCAGCTCACCACGATCTTGGCGAGGTCCAGCGCAATGAACGGGTACACGCACACCGAAAGCGCATAGCCCAGCTCGCACTGCATCTGGAACACGAACCATGCGGTGCCCAGCACGTAGCAGGCGGCATCGCCCAGCACAAGGCCGATGCCGGAGATCACCGGCTGGCCCTTGCTCTTTTCGATGAACAGACCGCCGATGAAGGCCAGCAGCAGGTAGCCCACCAGATAGCCGCCGGTGGGGCCTGCCAGCTTGGCAATGCCCGCGCCGTAGCCGGAGAACACCGGCACGCCCACAAGGCCGATGAGCAGGTACACCGCCACGCTCAGGGTGCCGAACTTGGGCCCCAGCAGCCATGCGGTCAGGCAGATGACAAAATTTGACAGCGAAATGGGAATGGCCCCGATGGGCACGCTCAGCGGGCCAAGCACGCACAGCGCGGCGGCCATCAGTGCGGTGACGGCCATCTGATAGGTGGTCAGTTTTTTGTTTTTCATAGAATAGAATTCCCCTCTGTTAAAAATTTACAAGGCATCTGTGGCCGAGTATAACGCGGCAGAGGGAAGACGGTCAACAATGAAGTTGCAGCAGGGTTTACAATAGGGCGTGTTGTAATGCGTCATAGAATATGGTAAGATGATAACAAAAAAAGATTGACCGCCCTGCTTCCAAACTGTGCGGTCAATCTTTTTGACAAACGGGATGGAAAGCTGACCCTTGCAGTCAGCGCCCCTTCTATGTTTAGAATACCGCATCAGCGTTATTTATCAAGGAGGTTCCCCATGGGTGGAGGACATGTTTCGCGGCCGGACTTCGGGATGCCGCAGCCGGACCCGGCCTACCCACTGACCGAGTTCTACCTGCTTTTGCAGCACGCACTGGACAAAGCGGGCCGCTTTGTGCTGCCTGCGCTGTATGCCCGCGTGCAGGCACCGGCCCGGCACATCTATCTGGACGAGGCGCGGGAATATTTGAGCCTTTCGCCTACCGGGCGGGAGGGGGATATCCGCCTGCTGGCCGAGGGCAGTCTGCAGCTGCTGTACAGCACCCTGCACGTCCAGCCGGACGGCACGCCTGCAGCCCTGCTGCTCACCGAGGAGTGCACCCGCGCCACGGTGGCGGTGCAGCTGCTGCCGCCCTTTGTGTGGGAGGACCCGTTGCCGCCGCTGCCGGACACCCCTGCGGCGCTGACGCTGCAGCTGACCATGCAGGATGTGATGCAGGCCGATACCGACCCGGCAGCGCTGGGCAGAAAGCTGGCTGGCACAGCGGCGAACAAGCGCTGGCTGCACCATCCGAAGGCCGAGACCTTCCTTGCAGAGCGGGTGGCCCTGCTGCAGAGAGTATATAAAAGGTGATTTTCATAAATTTTTCCAGCAATGCAATCTTCGGGGGCGTTCAGCCGTGTATAGGGTGAATGTCCCCCGTGGAATACGAATTCCACCAGCCCTGTACAGGCGGTAAAGGAGAGCTTGAAACTATGGGACAGCTGACCAGAAACGAAGTATTTACGCTGGCAGTGCAGAAATACAGCGATGCTGTTTACCGCGCTGCCATACACAACAGCCGATGCACAGCCGATGCCGAGGACGTGGTGCAGGATGTCTACGAGAAGCTCCTGCATTATAATGGTACGTTTGAGAGTGAGGAGCACCTCAAGGCGTGGCTGCTGCGGGTGGCCATCAACCGCTGCCGGGACCTGACCCGCGCAGCCCATCAGAAGGACACCGAGCTGGACGAGAACCTGCCCGCGCCCGATGCGTTTGAGGACGGCAGTGTGCTGGACGCAGTGCGCGCCCTGCCGGAAAACTACCGCAATGCCATCTATCTGCATTACTACGAGGGGTACACGGCGGCGGAGATCGGCCGGATGATGGGCGCACCGTCCAACACGGTGCTGAGCTGGCTGCGGCGTGCCCGGGCGCAGTTACATACGATGCTGAAGGAGGAGATCGAAGATGAGGTGGTATGAGTACAAGATGGAGACGGACGACCTCTACGCCCCGGACGATCTGAAGGCAAAGCTGCTGGCCATGACCGACCAGCTGACCGAAGAAGAAAAGGCCCAGCCCATGATGAAAACCGCCGCACCGGTACCGGCTCAGTCCGCCCCGGTGCAGCCGAAGAAGAAACTGATCCGCTTCCCCGCAAAGCGGGTGGGCGCACTGGCGGCCTGCCTTGCTGTGTGCGTGGTAGGCTATGGTGCTTTTGCCACCGGACAAATCGGCCTTGGCGCAAAGAGCAGCAGCCCGGCGGTCTATTATTCTGCGGACAGCACTGCGGCGGTGATGGCGGCAGGCGGCGCGGACCGCGCCGCTGTGGACAGCCCCATGGCAGCCGATTACAGTCTGAACACCATGGCGCTGGAAAGCGGCGCAGACAACGGCACCGCTGTTTATTCGGAGGACGACGCGGCAGCAGCGGCCCACAGCACCGACCACGCAAAGATCATCTACACCGCGAACCTCAGCCTGGAAAGCAAGGACTACGACGCAGCCCGCGCTGCGCTGGATGCTGCCCTTGCTGAAGCGGGCGGCTATCTGGAATCCAGCAGTGAATACTCGGATGCCGGTGACAGCCGCAGTGTCAGCCTGACCTACCGGGTGCCGCAGCAGAACTACGAGAACTTTCTTGCCGCCGTGGCCGAAGCAGGCAACGTGACCTACAAAAACCAGCAGGCCGACGACGTGACCGCCCAGTACATGGATGTGGAGACCCGGCTTGAGAATCTCAAGAACCAGCGAACCCGTCTGCAGCAGCTGCAGCAGCAGGCCGACAACCTCTCCGACCTGCTTGAGATCGAGTCCAGCCTGACGGATGTGCAGAGCCAGATCGAGAGCTGGCAGAGCCAGATGGACTGGTACAACGATCAGGTGGAAGAGTGCACCGTGAATGTGAGCCTGAGCGAGGTGAGCACCTACTCGCCGCCCAGCGAGGGCTTCGGCAGCCGCTTTGTCAGCGCCCTTTCTGCTGGCTGGCAGAACTTTGTGGATGGCCTGCAGCAGGTCATCGTTGCCCTTGCCGGTGCATGGCCGGTGGTGGTGATCGCAGCCGCCGCCTGCGCAGGGTTCGTGGTTTGGAAAAAGAAGAAAAAATAAATCAAAAAAATACTTGACATCCGCCCGCCCTTGTGGTATTATACTTGAGCAGTCAGCGAGAACCGCTGAGAGCACAAAGTAAATATCGCGGGGTGGAGCAGTCTGGTAGCTCGTCGGGCTCATAACCCGAAGGTCGTTGGTTCAAATCCGGCCCCCGCAACCACCAAGCGTTCTGAGATCTCTCAGAACGCTTTTTTGTTGTCTGGATCCGATACGAAGAAGGGGCTGCTGCACATCGTTTTAGCCGAAAGTGCAGCAGCCCCTCTTACTGTATCAAAAATTTACACCCACTCGCCGCTGAAATGGTAGCTGCCCACAAGGCCCGCCAGATTGAAGGTCTTGCTGGGGGCTGCGCTCGTTCGGTGTGCCATGTCATCCTGCAGCGCTGCGCGGGCAGGGATATGCTGGACGATGCCGCTGCCGAGGCCCAGCTGGCCGAGGCGGATGAACTGTTGACGGCTGTGGGCTTTGTGCAGTATCTGCCGCGGCGCTGGGCAAAGCCCGGCTGCGAGGATAAATTCTGGCAGGGCGCTGCTGCCGGCATGGATGTGCTGGCCTTCGGCCTTTGCGCCTGCACAAAGCTGGACAGCATGGAGACCACCAACACCGGTGACCTGAGCGTTTATCTTGCACACAGTGCGGATTATGAGCAGATCACTGTGTCCACCGTCCCGGCAGAAAAAACCGAATAACAGCTGCAAAGCACAGCTTTTCCCAGCCAATGGGAAGGGCTGTGCTTTTTGTTCCGATGGGTGGAAAGTTCTTCCGCTTTCTTGTGATCGTGAAGGTTTTTGCCGGATTTTGTTTACGCACCCGGAAAAAGATGGTATGATAAACTAGGTATAATCGGGTGATATGGTAACCGGAACGTCCTGCTGCGTGAGCGCCCTCAGGGGAGAAAATCGATGAAAAAATATCTCAAAGCGGTCGTGTCCGGGCTGTGCGCCGCGAGACCGTGGAGCAGCGCATCGCCGAGGGTCAGAGTACTGCGGACGCAGAAGCCGAGTTCCTGACCGACGATCACTTTGAGGCATGGTATCAGGATATCTGCAGTCAGCTCAAACAGTACGAGGGCTGAGCCGACGGAACACGCTGAGGAAGAGAGGTGATGGCGATGCTGCGCAGACAGAAGGATACGGATGCCGCCCGGCGCAAAAAAACAGGCAGGCCTATCTTCCGCACCATTTTTAACGCCATGATGCTGGTGATGCTGGTGGAGGTGGTGCTGCTGGCAGTCAGCATTGCCATTACCAATGTGGACGGCAGGCTGAACCAGAACGCCAAGGACATGCTCAACATGCAGGTGCGCAACCGCGTCAGCTACGTGCAGGACCTGATGCAGGATGCACAGGATCTGACCGATTTGTCGGAACACATCAACAATACCGTTCTTGCAATGCAGGAAGAAGGCCAGCTCGATCTGGCCGAACTGAACACGAGCCGTGAGAAGAGCGACGCACTGCTCACGGCCATTGCGCCGGAGTTGGTGAACACCCTGCGAGCAAAACCGGTCAGTGGCATCTTTGTGGTACTGAACACCGTGAATCTGCACAACCTTGATGTGGGCTGCGGCCTGCCCGGCATCTACCTGCGGGATCTGGACCCGGATGCCCGCCCTTCGGAGGACAACGCCGATCTGATGCTCGAGCGCGGCAGCTCGGCGGTGGTCAAAAAGCTGGGCATCACCACCGATAAAAGCTGGCAGCCCACCTTGCGCTACTACGGCCTGAAGGGCAACGGCTTTTTCAAGACTTCCTTCCAGACCGCGTGGGAGGACGGCGCAAGGCTGAACGCCGAGGATTACGGCCGCTGGAGCACCAGTGCCTATAAGATAGGCAACGACAGCCGCACCGCCATTGCCTACTCCCAGCCGCTGATCCTGCCGGACGGCACGATCTACGGTGTGGTGGGTGTGGAGCTGCTTACCAGCTACCTGCAGACAAAGCTGCCTTACAGTGAACTGCAGGACGGCAATACCGGCACCTACTTCTTAGTCTCCACCACTGCTGATGAGGAAGATACCTCCTTTATCGTCAGCAAGGCGGTCACTTCCAGCGAGGATATGATCACTTCGGAAGCACCGGCCGGCATGATGAACTGCGAACTCCGGGCGGACGAGTGCTGGCTGACGCTACGGAATAAAGACTATTATGCCGTGGCCCTGCCCATTACCCTGTACAGCCGCAACGCGCCATTTTCCAATGAGCGCTGGTTGCTGATCGGCACCGTGAACAGCAAGGTGCTGTTTGCCTTTGCAGACAATGTGCGCAACGTGATCGCCATTGCCATTGTGTTTACGCTGGTGCTGGGCGCGCTGGGCAGTCTGGTCGTTGCCCGCAATCTGGCCTATCCGGTGGAGCTACTGTATCACGAAGTGGTGGACGGGCAGGAGAAAAAGCAGTTCCCGCAGCTGTCCCATACCAACATCCGGGAGCTGGACCGTCTGGCCGATGCACTGACCAGCTTGAACAGCGAGCTGCTGAACAACTCCACAAAGTTTTTGCGCATCATGGACATGGCCAGTGTGGAGCTGGGCGGCTATGAGCTGAGGTTCGACACTGGCAGTGTGTATGTTACCGATAACTTTTTTGCGTTGCTGGGTGCCCCCCAGCCCAAGGATCACTTCCTGAGTGTGCGCCGCTTTGAGGAAAAGCTGAGCAACATCCAGCTTTCCCATCCCTGTACCACCACGGCAGAGGGAGACAAGATACTCACCATCCGCAAGGAGGGCGAGACCCGCTACATCATGCTGCGCGTCACCAACGACCAGACCACGCAGGTGGGTCTGGCCGAGGACGTTACCGCAACCACGCTGGAGCGCATGCGTATTGAGCACGAACGCGATTACGATATCCTGACCGGCCTGTATAACCGTCAGGCCTTCCACCGCGTGAGCGAAGAGCTGTTCCACGATCCGCACCAGCTGGGCGTTGCAGCTCTGCTGATGATGGATCTGGACAACCTCAAGCACATCAACGATACCTACGGCCACGACTGGGGCGACCAGTACATCCACTGCACTGGCCGCTGCCTTGCTGAGAACACGCCCAACGGCACTGTGGTGTCCCGCCTTTCCGGCGATGAGTTCGTGCTGCTGTTCTACGGCTATTCCAGTCAGGATCAGATCCGTGAGAAGATCCGCACCCTGAGCAGCGCCATGCAGAAGAGCGTTGCCATCCTGCCCAGCGGCAATGAGCTGCGTATCAGAATTTCCGGCGGTGTGGCGTGGTACCCGGCCAACGGCACCGATATGGATACCCTGAAAAAGTATGCCGACTTTGCCCTCTATCAGGTCAAGCGCACCAACAAGGGACATCTGGAAGAGTTCAGCATGGAGATCTACCAGCAGGAAGCACAGGCCGCACAGCTGAGACGCGACTTCCAGCAGCTGCTTACCGAGGAGCGGGTGTACTATGTGTTCCAGCCCATCTTCTCGGCCCGCACCGGCAAGGTGATGGCCTACGAAGCCCTGATGCGCTCCGATATGGAAGCGCTGCGCTCGCCCGCTACCATCATGAAGCTGGCGCGGGAGCAGGGCGCACTGTGCGAGATCGAGCGGCTGACCTTCTTCAAATCGCTGGAGAACTTCGACCACCTGCGCAGCGAGGGCCTTGTGCGCAGGAACACGATGCTGTTCATCAACTCCATTGCAAGCGTCTGCCTGCCCAGAGAGGACAGCGAGTATATGGAAAGCCGCTGGCATGAGCTGTGCCGCCAGATGGTCATTGAGATCACCGAGGAAGAGGAGATCGACCACGAAGCACTGGAGGCCAAGCGCCATGTGCCGGGCTTCTCCGGCATGTTCGCGCTGGACGATTACGGCAGCGGCTTTGCCAACGAGAACAGTCTGCTGGAGCTTTCGCCCCGGTTCATCAAGGTGGATATCGCCATCATCCGCGGCATCGATACCGACCCGGACAAGCAGCAGATTGTGCAGAACATCGTGGCCTATGCCCACCCGCGCAGCATGCAGATCATTGCCGAGGGCGTGGAGACCGCCGCCGAACTGCGCAAGGTCATCGAGCTGGGTGCGGATGCGCTGCAGGGCTACTTCCTTGCAAAACCTGCCGCCGTGCCGGCCAAAATGGCACCTGCCGCCCGCAAGGTCATTGCCGAGTACAGCTCTGCATCCGACAGCGGCTGAATACGAACATAAAAAGTCCCGCAGAAATGCGGGGCTTTTTGTATCTGCCACTGGCGTATTACAGTTTGCTGCGGTATACTGGAACCGGGCAAACAACAGCACAGGAGGTGCTTTTTTATTATGGTACAGGTAGACCTTATCACCGGCTTTCTGGGCGCAGGCAAAACCACCTTTCTGCGCCGGTATGTCCGGTATCTGGTGGCACAGGGCCACAATGTCTGCATTCTGGAAAACGACTTCGGCGCAGTGAACGTGGATGCAATGCTGGTGCAGGACCTTCTTGGCCCGAACTGCGACCTTGAGACCATCAGCGGCGGATGCGACTGCGACACCCACCAGCGCCGGATGCGCACCAAGCTCATTGCCATGGCCATGCGCGGGTTCGACCGGGTGGTGGTGGAACCCAGCGGCATCTTTGATGTGGACGAGTTTTTTGATGTGCTGCGGGACGACCCGCTGGACCGCTGGTATCACATCGGCAATGTGATCGCCATAGTGGATGCCATGCTGCCGGAAACGCTTTCGCCGCAGGCTGAGTACGTGCTGGCATCCGAGACGGCCAACGCGGGCCGGGTGCTGGTCAGCCGTACCCAGCTGGCCGGGCAGCAGCAGACCGCTGCCGCCGTGGCCCACCTGACCCGTGCGCTGGAGGGCTGCAAGTGCTCCCGCCGCTTTGCGCCGGAAGAGATCATCACCAAGGACTGGGCACGGCTTACCGATGCCGACCTTGCCGCCATTGCGGCCTGCGGCTGCAGGCAGGCCAGCTGCGAAAAGCTGCACTTTGACGAGCACAAAGCCTTCAGCTCTCTGTGCTTTCTGGAGCAGCACCTGACGCTGCAGCAGCTGCAGGCCGCTGCCGACCACCTGTTTGCGGATGCCGCCTGCGGCCATGTGCTGCGGGTGAAGGGCTTTGCACCGGACCCGCAAGGCACCACCGGCTGGCTGGAGCTGAACGCCACCGCTGCCGGCAGAACGCTGGAACCCATCCCGCAGGGACAGGATGTGCTCATCGTCATTGGCGAAGGACTGGACAAAGCGGCCATTGAAGCCCGGCTCAAGGCCTGAATTTTCAACACAAAAACAACAGAATGATGAAAAACAGAAGGAGAAAGAGAAGGAGGTCATGAACAAGACCCGGCAGGCTCCCTCGGCACGGCGCATCATTGGCATGGTGGTGGGTGTTATCATCATCGCCCTTGGCCCCTTCATCCAGTTCTCCGATGGACATTTCGCCCAGAAGGTGCTGAAATATAAACAAGAAAAGGAATAACAAAAAAGGCGTGGGCCTCCGAATGGAAGCTCACGCCTTTTACGATTACGATCAGAACTTGAACAGCGGAGTGCCGGCCAGCACATCGCCCTCGGCCAGCATCTTCAGCTCGCCCATGTCATCGCCGTTGGTCACGATGATGGCGGTAGCGGTGGGATGGCCTGCGGCGCGGATGGCGTCCAGATCCACCTTCAGCAGCGGGGTGCCGGCCTTGACCTTATCGCCCACCTTGACCAGTGCCTTGAAGCCCTTGCCCTGCATCTCCACAGTGTCCATGCCAACATGGATCAGGATCTCGATGCCGTCCTCGCTGGTCAGGCCCACGGCGTGCAGGGTGGAAGCCACCTGTTCCACGGTGCCGTCAAACGGAGCATACACGGTCTTACCGGTGGGCTCGATGCCGCAACCGGGGCCAAGGATGCCCTGTGCAAAGGTCTCGTCGGGGATGTCGGCCTGTGCCAGCACCTTGCCGCGGATGGGGGTCAGAACGGTCTTGCTCTGACCGAAGAATTTGACAGTCTCTTCCTGCTCGGTCTTGCCGCCGAACAGCTTATCAAAAAAGCCCATGTTAAAATACCTTCTTTCCAATCACTTTACAGGAAGCGGCGGCGCAGTGCAACCGGCCGTCTCCGAACCCAATGTGGTATACCCAAAAGATACCATATCGTGAAGAAAATTGCAATCGATATCCTGCATAAAATCGGCAGAAAATCTTCGGCAGGGTCACATCAGGTCGATCAGCTGCTCGATCTCCTCCATGCGGGTGGCCCAGCTGGTGGCAATGCGCATCACGGTGTGGGTGTCGTCGTACTTCTCCCAGAAGCCGAACTTTGCCAGTGGCTCCAGCGCTTCCAGCTGGCTGTTTTCCAGAATGGGGAACACCTGATTGGTGGGCGACTCCATATAGAAGCGGTAGCCCTTGGCAGCAAGGCCCTCCTTCAGACGGTCTGCGGTCTCGATGGCGTTCCGGCTGATGCGGGTGTACAGATCATCGGTGAACAGCACATCGAACTGCAGGCCCATCAGACGGCCCTTGGCAAGCAGCGCACCCTGCTGCTTGACCATAGTCATAAAGTGGGCCGGTGCGCCGTGGGGGAACACCACGGCCTCGCCGCACAGCGCGCCCACCTTGGTGCCGCCGATGTAGAACACATCGGTCAGGCGGGCGATATCCTGCAGGGTAACATCGGTGCCCTTGGCCATCAGACCGTAGCCCAGGCGTGCGCCGTCCATGAACAGGGGCATGTGGTACTCCTGACACACAGCGTGCAGCTCTTCCAGCTCAGCCTTGGTGTACAGGGTGCCGTACTCGGACGGGTGAGAGATATATACCATGCCGGGGAACACCATGTGGTCGTGGTTGGCATCGGCATAGAAGGTGGCGCACCAGTCGCGCACATCGGCGGCGCTCACCTTGCCCTCGTGGGCGGGCAGGGCGATGACCTTGTGGCCGGTATACTCAATGGCACCGGCTTCGTGTGCAGCCACATGGCCGGTGGCAGCAGCCATCACGCCCTGCCAGCGCTGCAGCATGGACGCAATGACGATGGCGTTGGTCTGGGTGCCGCCGGAGATGAAGGTCACGTCTGCATCCGGGCAGCCGCAGGCAGCGCAGATCTTTGCTTTGGCGCTGGCGCAGTAGGGGTCGGTGCCATAGCCGGGCACCTTTTCAAAGTTGGTCTCGGCCAGCTTTTGCAGGATGGCAGGGTGTGCACCCTCACAGTAGTCGTTCTCGAAATACAGCATATCGTTACTCCTGATCCAGTGAGATAAAGTGTTGATAAGGCTATTCTACTACGGGGAAGAGGGAGTGTCAAATCACGTCCCTCTTTACGGCAAAGGATTTTTACTGTATCTTTAGTTTTTCTATGGTATAATGCGGGAAACGGAATATATTATTTGGGAAGGGGAATGTGCATGAAAAAACAGACGCTTGTGCGGGATGCCACCGTAATGCTGCTGGCTCTGTTCGCCGCCTATGCCATGGTGATGCTTACACAGGCCGTTATGGGCCGCATTGAGGGCGTAGCAATGCTTATCTTTATGCTGGCGGTATTCGTCACCTCTATGTATACAGAAGGTTATGCGTGGGGCGTGGCGGCTTCGCTCATCAGCGTGCTGGCTGTGAACTTTGCCTTCCTCTCACCGTATTTCGCCTTCAACTTTACCCTGTCGGAAAACCTGTTCTCCGGCCTTGTGATGCTGGTGGTGTCCATCATGACCAGCACCCTCACCACCCGCATCAAAAAGCAGGAACAGCTGCGTATGGAAAGCGAGAAGGAGAAGATGCGTGCAAACCTTCTGCGCGCGGTTTCTCACGATCTGCGCACCCCGCTCACCTCCATCTACGGTGCCTGTTCCACTGTGATCGAAAATTATGACTCGCTGGATAAGGAAAAGACCATTAAACTGCTTGGCGAAGCCTGCAGCGATGCCCAGTGGCTGACCCGCATGGTGGAGAATCTGCTTTCCGTCACCCGCATCGACAGCGAGAAGGTGACGGTGCAAAAGACCCCCACTGTGCTGGACGAACTGCTGGATACGGTGCTGGTCAAGTTCCGCAAGCGCTACCCGGAGATCCCGGTGGAGCTGGAAACGCCGGATGCCTTTATCGTGATCCCCATGGATTCCATGCTCATCCAGCAGGTGCTGATGAACCTGCTGGAAAATGCCGCTCTGCACGCCGAGGGCATGACAAAACTGACCTTGAAGGTGTTCACGGTGGGCAATCGTGCGGTGTTCGAGGTGACGGACAATGGCTGCGGAATCCCCAGAGAACGGCTGAAAACGCTGTTCTCCGGCACCGGCGGCACCGACCCGGATGTACCGGCAGACAGCCGCAAGCACGGCATGGGCATCGGCCTTTCGGTGTGTGCGGCCATCATCAAGGCGCACGGCGGCGAGATCAAGGCCGAGAGCCGTCTGGGTGAGGGAACGACCATCCGCTTCTGGCTGGAGACCGAAGAAATTGAAATGGAGGATGCAGAAGATGAGCAATAACAAATTCAAGGTCCTGATCGTAGAGGATGAGGCAAATATCTGCAGCTTTATCGAAACGCTGCTCACCACCAACGATTATCAGGCTCTGGTGGCTCATACCTGTACCATGGGCCTGACCCTGTTCGCCTCCCACAACCCGGATCTGGTCATTCTGGATCTGGGCCTGCCGGACCGGGACGGGCTGGAATTCATCCGCACCGTGCGGCAGAAGTATATGACCCCCATCGTGGTGCTCTCGGCCCGCACCGACGAGATGGATAAGATCGAAGCGCTGGATCTGGGTGCCAATGATTACATCACCAAGCCCTTCAGCACCGGCGAACTGCTGGCCCGCGTGCGCGCTGCCCTGCGGCTGAACCGCTACAGTGCCATGCACGGCGGCAATGCCCCGGCGGGTGAGTTCCGCGCACAGGGAATGCGCATCAACTATGACCGCCGTAAGGTGTTCGTGGACGAGCAGGAGATCAAGCTGACCCAGACCGAATACAACATCGTGGCGTTCCTTTCCCAGCACGCGGGCCGCGTGATGACCTATGCGGCCATCGTCAAGGCCATCTGGGGCGATACCGACATCGGCAGCACCAAAAAGCTGCAGGTGAACATGGCCAATATCCGCAAAAAGCTGGGCAGCCGTCCGGGCAGCAATGCCTATATCCTCAATGAGCTGGGCGTGGGCTACCGCATGATCGACGAGGATGCCCGCAGCGGGGAGATCAACGAATGATACTTGCACTGATCCTGTTTGCTGTTACCTATGTATTGATGCTGCGGCTGCAGCAGTACCGCCCGTGGGTGGCACTGTGCAGTGCGGTGCTCTTTATTGTGCTGGGCGAGGCAGGGGTCTACGAGTTTTCACTCCGCGCTGCGCTGCAAGCCGTGGATTATAATGTGCTGCTCATGATGGCGGGCACCATGGGTACGGTGGCACTGTTCATCGAGAGCAAAATGCCTGCCCGCCTGGCGGAAATGCTTATCGTCCGTGTGCCGGATGTCAAGTGGGCGGTGTGTATGCTGGCGCTGTTCGCCGGTGTCATCAGTGCTTTTGTGGACAATGTGGCCACGGTGCTCATGGTGGCACCGGTGGGCCTTGCCATTGCCCGCAAGCTGAAGATCTCGCCGGTGCCGGTGCTCATTGCCATTGCGGTGTCCTCCAACCTGCAGGGCGCGGCCACGCTGGTGGGCGACACCACCAGCATCCTGCTGGGCAGCTTTGCCGACATGAATTTCTTCGATTTCTTCTGGATGCGGGGCCGTCCGGGCATCTTCTGGGGCGTAGAGCTGGGCGCACTGGCATCGCTGGCAGTGCTGCTGTGGCTGTTCCGCCGCGAGACCCAGCCTATCGCCGCCAAGGTGGAGACTGAGGTGGAGGACGATGTGCCCACTGCCCTGATGCTGCTCACGGTGGGTTTGCTCATTGCGGCATCCTTCCTGCCGGAGCCTGCAGCCGGGCCGCTGCACACGGTGTACGAGCTGCGCAGCGGTCTTGTGTGCATGGGGCTGTGCCTGTTTGGTGTGGCGCGCGCCTGCCTGCGGGCAGGGTCGGCAAAGCCGCTGGCGCATGTGCTGGGCGAGCTGGACTGTGACACCCTGCTGCTGTTGTTCGGCTTGTTCGTCGTGATCGCGGGCATCCACGCGGCGGGTGTTATCGACGCAGCAGCCCGGCTGTTCCATGCCGTGGCAGGGGAAAGCCCCTTCCGGCTGTTCACCCTGCTGGTGGTGGTGTCGGTGGTGCTTTCGGCCTTCATCGATAACATCCCTTACGTGGCCGCCATGCTGCCGGTGGTGCAAAGCATCGCCGCCCTGATGAACGATGGCGTGGGCGTGGAACCCTATGTGTTTTACTTCGGCCTGCTCACCGGTGCAACGTTGGGCGGCAACCTGACCCCCATCGGTGCTTCGGCCAATATCGCGGCCATTGGCATTCTGCGCAAAAACGGCGAGACCGTCACCACCCGCGACTTCCTGCGCATCGGCGTGCCCTTTACGCTGGCCGCCGTGCTGGCAGGCTATGCGTACCTGTGGCTGGTGTGGGGCAAAGTCTGATCTTCTGGCCTCCGGCACGGCTGCCTGCTGAAGAAAAAACAAAGAAACTCCGACCCTCTGCACCGCCGGAAAATCGGCCTGCAGAGGGCTTTTTTCGCGAAAGTATGACGTTTTGTAGTGAGGAAAAAGTTTTTTTGAAAAAATGCTTGACAATTCTGCCATATCTGGTATAATAACTATCGTTCCGAGCGACACAGCTCACGAACAAAACAGAATATGCGGATATGGCGGAATTGGCAGACGCGTTAGATTCAGGTTCTAATCGGGGCAACTCGGTGGAGGTTCAAGTCCTCTTATCCGCACCAAACCATGAAAATCCGAACCTTTTCTCGATAGGAGAAGGGTTCGGATTTTTTGTTTTCTTCGGAAACGAGAACAACGGCTCTTCCCTGACGGCTGTGTGCCCAAAACCTTATCAGAAAGACCGTATCACGAAGGTCACAACTGTAAGAGTGCCGTAAGGCAGAAAGGACACGATTATGAAGTACGATGCAAGAGCCTGCAAATTCAACATGGACACCGGGTGCGTGGAGTTGCTGCTCCGGGATGGGCACAAAATCTCCATCGACTGCACCGGGGTCGAGGATGCGCTGGACGTTACCATGACGCAGCGATCAGAACTGGACTATCTCATCTACAATGACCCTCTGGCATATGCCGAACTGATTCTGAACGGTGAGCTGGAGGAATATTTGAAGAATGTGGCTGGAAGTCACGGGTTAGAGGATTAAATTGAAGAAAGGTAGACACTTTACAGAAATGTAAGGTGCCTGCCTTTTTTGCTGTAAATGGCATTTTGCAAGTCATACTTTGCAAAACAGGTGTCAAAACAAAGGTCTGCCAGGGTCGTTCTTTGCAAATTCTATGAAGAAAAGAGCCAAAAAATGTTCGCGATATTGCACGATTATCGTGCATCCGATACAATGCAGACAAGAAAACCGCCATGCAGGCGGAAACCGGATGAAAGGATGTGTCTTATGAAACCATTGCAGAAGGGCTTCCCCGAAGGGTTCCTGTGGGGCGGCGCGATTGCGGCAAATCAGGCAGAAGGTGCCTACGATGCAGACGGAAAAGGACTGGACATCTCCGATGGCTTTCCGCACGGGATCAAGCACGGCTATGACCCGGAACTTGTTCCCGGACAGTTCTATCCCACTCATGAAGCAATCGACTTCTACCACCGCTACAAGGAAGATCTTGCGCTGATGCAGGAGATGGGCTTCAAAGTGTTCCGCACCTCCATTAACTGGTCGCGCATCTTCCCGAACGGTGACGATGCGATGCCCAATGAGAAAGGGCTCCAGTATTACGATGATCTGTTTGACGAGATGCTTCGCCGTGGAATGCAGCCACTGGTCACGCTGAGCCATTACGAAACTCCCACCAATCTGGTCAAGAAATACGGCAGCTGGCGCAGCCGGAAGCTGATCGGCTTTTTCACCAGATACTGCGAGACCGTGTTTCGCCGCTATGCAGGCAAGGTGAAATACTGGCTGACCTTCAACGAGATCAACAACATGCGCCGGATGCCGGGTGCAGCAGGCGGTATCTTCTTCAAAGAAGGCGAGACCCACCAGCAGGTCGTCTATCAGGCAAGCCACAATATGTTTGTGGCGAATGCACTGGCTATCAAGCTGTGCCATGAGATCATTCCCGATGCAAAGATCGGCTGTATGCTTTCGCTGAGCAACGTCTATCCGCACAGCTGCCGACCGGAAGATGTGTTTGAAACTATGGAACTGCGCCGCCGTTCGCTGCTGTACGGCGACATTATGATCCGCGGCTACTACCCCAACTACATGGCTGACATCTGGGATAAGGAAAATGTCCATGTGGAAATGGAGCCGGGTGACGAGGAATTGATGCGGAAATACACCGCCGACTACCTTGGCTTCAGCTATTACCGCACCACAACGCATGAGTACGGCACACCGTTTTCCGGTGACACCGGCGGA
>OOCN01000641.1_pt1 | contig 28753 bp, 17 predicted proteins | sample 1671361 | NCBI WGS metagenome assembly OOCN01 (sample SAMN06348149, study PRJEB24527) | human gut metagenome | biome: human gut; feature: ankylosing spondylitis patient; material: feces | host: Homo sapiens | place: China | collected 2015-10
AAGGGAGTCAGAAGTTGGAGGGATTATCAACCGATTTCTGACCCGCCTCTACTATATATTATCTTGTATGATACAACAATGAAGCTTCTCTACTTGTTTCTAATTCCTTTTCCAAAAGTCAGAACTGAATAAAAGTAAGACGGTGAATAGTTCCAGACGTCCCAGTAACATCAGGAACGACAATAACCATTTGGCCAGATCAGGGAGTCCGTCCCATGAATAGGCCGGACCGCAGCTCCCCAATCCCGGTCCCATATTTCCGATACTTGAAATCACCGTCCCGATAGATTCTGTGAAACCTACGCCCATTGCCAGCATCAACAGTACACTGACAATGATGATGACGGCATAGATGAATGAGAATGCCAGTACCGTCGACAGGATGGCAGGAGAAATGACCTGTTTGTTCACCCGCACCGGAAGTACGGCGTTCGGATGTACGATGTGTTTAAATTCATTTCGTGACACTTTGGCCAGAATCACCATTCGGATGCATTTCATACCTCCTGTGGTGCTTCCGGCACAGGCACCTATCAGCATGATGACAGTCAGGGTACCCCAAAGTACCGGTACCCATTGCATGTAGTCGGCTGTTACAAATCCGGTGGAAGTATGCAGCGAAGCTACTTGAAAAAAGGCTTTGCGGAAAGATTCCTCAGCTCCCATCGGGGTGGTGCGGTAGAGCACTGCCGCAATGAATGCGGTAAAGAGAATCACTGACATCACGTACCACTTTAACTCGGCATTTTGAGATACTTTCTTCAGTTTACCGGTAAATAGCAGGAGAAGTAGCGTAAAGTTGATTCCGGAGAGAAACATAAAAACACCTATCACATATTCTATATAAGGTGAATTGTAATAGGCTATGCTGTCTTGTTTGGTAGAATAACCTCCTGTACCGGTCGTGGCAAATGAGTGGCAGATACTGTCGAACAGTCCCATGCCTCCGAATAACAGAAGAATCACTTCAATGGCTGTCAGTCCGGCATAGATAGTCCATATCCATTTGGCCGTCACACCGATACGGGGATGTACTTTATCGTAGGTAGGCCCGCTGGCTTCGGCGGCAAAGAGTTGTACGCCGCTCACACCGAAAATGGGCAGTACGGCAATGGTAAAAAAGACAATGCCCAATCCGCCTATCCACTGTGTCATGCTTCGCCAGAAGAGAAGTCCGTGGGGCAGTGCTTCGATATCGTCGAGAATGGTGGCTCCGGTACTGCTGAATCCGGACATCGTTTCGAAGAAGGCATTGGTTATGCTTGGTATATAATGGCTGAGGTAGAACGGGAGCATTCCAAATAAGGAAAACACGACCCATGCTACACTGACAATGACATATCCGTCTCGGCGGTTAAGTTGTTTTTCGGCTCCTTTGCCAAGAGCCAGCAGAAGGATGGCGACTAAAGTAGTCAATCCTGCCGACAACAGGAAACTGCTCAGGTCATCCTCGCGGTATATCAGCGAAACACCTGCACAGCAAAGTAACAGGCCTGTCTCTATCAGTAAGAGGAAACCTGTGATGCGATATATCATTTTAGAGTTTATCATACCATCAATTAAAGTACTTTTCTATCTTCTTGATCATCATGCTGAGGCAGAATACGACGACGTGGTCACCTGCCTGAATAAGGGTATCACCCGTAACCAGTATACCTTCTCCGTTGCGGATCAGGCCACCGATAGTGGTCCCTTTGGGCAGTCCCAGGTCTTTCACTTTGTTTTTGGTAATTTTGGCGTTTTCGGGTACTGTGAATTCTGCTACGTCCGCATTGGCAAAGGTCAGGCACTTCACATTCGAAACGTCTGCATCGAGCATCATCTGGTAGATGTGGCTGGCGGCAATCATTTTTTTATTGATTACCGTGCCGATGTCCAGGCTTTCCGCCATACCGATGTAATCGATATTTTCCACTTCCGCCACTGTTTTGCTCACTCCCATGCGTTTGGCGGCAAGGCAGGCCAGGATATTGGTCTCAGAGTTACCGGTCAAGGCTACGAAAGCTTCCGTGTTCTTCAGTCCCTCTTCAATCAACAGGTCCATATCCCGTCCGTCTCCGTTGATAATCATGGTCTTATCATCGAGCAACTCTGTCAGGCGGTTACAGCGGTTTATGTCGTTATCCACAATTTTTACCTGCATGTAATCCGGTACATATTGTGCTGTACGGACTGCGATGCGGCTGCCGCCCATAATCATCACATTGCGTACGTCGGCATATTCTTCCTTTCCGGCAATTTTTCGGATGTAAGGGATGTATTTCCGGGTAGTGGTGAAGTATACGATATCGTGCAGTTTGATGGTATCGTCTCCACGGGGGATAATGGTTTCGGTACCCCGTTTGATGGCTACTACGTGATAGGGAATATCCGGCGCACCCAGTTCGGCCAGCGTGACATTCAGTATTTCGGCTTTTTCACGCATCTTTGTACCGATCAGGATAAGTGATCCTCCGCAAAATTCCCACCATTGGCGCACCCAACTCATACGCATGGACGATACGATCTCCTTGGCAGCCAGCATTTCCGGGTAAATAAGGGAGTCGACACCCAGTTTCTGGAAGAACTCTTTGTTCTTTGGCAGCAGGTATTCGTAATTGTCGATGCGGGCTACTGTCTTTTCGGCTCCCAGATTGGTGGCAAGCATGCATGCGGTCATATTCCGGCTTTCATCGGGAGTGACGGCGATAAAGAGGTCTGCCTCTTTGATGCCTACCTCTTTCAGTCCTGATATGGACGAAGGAGAGGCCGTAACAGTCATCAGGTCGAAGTTAGAACTAAGCGTACTTAGTTTCTCTTCGTCATCGTCCATCAGGATGATGTCCTGTTTCTCGCGTGAGAGTAATTTAGCCAAATGGGTGCCTACAGCTCCGGCACCAGCAATAATTATCTTCATTGTGATTGCAAATTGCGGTTCTATTGCGTATTGGGGGATTAAGAATGGGTAGCCATGCAGCTTTCCACAGGAGCATCCATTCGTAATTTGTTTTTAGTAATTACCTTGTAAATTCCTTCTTCATCCATCCCGCACAAGTGGTAGAGTTGCTGCACCGATCCGTGTTCAATGAACTGATCCGGTACACCGATGCGCCTGATTTCGGGATAATATCCGTTATCGGCCATAAATTCGAGTATGGCGCATCCCATACCTCCTTTAATGATTCCATCTTCTATCGTTACGATATGGTGGAACTTTTTGCCGACTTCGTGCAGTAGCTCTTCATCGAGCGGCTTGAGGAAACGAAGGTCATAATGCGCTACGGAAATGCCGGTATCTGCTTCAGCACGTTCGATGGCACGGGCAGCCAACTTGCCGATAGGGCCGATTGTAATTACTGCCAGATCGTTTCCGTCCTTTAGTTTCCGTCCTTTTCCCACCGGAATCTCTTCCAACGGACATTCCCAGTCCACCAACGAACCCCGCCCGCGCGGATAACGGATGGCAAAAGGTCCTTTGTCGGGCAATTGGGCAGTATACATCAAGCGCCGCAACTCATGTTCGTCCATCGGTGACGAGATAGTCAGGTTGGGGATCAGGCGCAGATAAGCCATGTCGAACACACCGTGGTGCGTAGGACCGTCTTCACCTACCAGTCCGGCGCGGTCAAGACAGAATACTACATTTAGTTTTTGTATCGCTACGTCATGGATAATGTTATCGTAAGCCCGCTGCATAAACGAGGAATAGATGTTGCAGAAGGGCAGTAATCCGTCTTTTGCCATACCTCCGGAGAAGGTCACGGCATGTCCTTCGGCAATGCCTACGTCAAAGGCGCGATCCGGCATACGATCCATCAGCATGTTCATGGAGCAGCCGCTCGGCATGGCAGGGGTGACTCCCATGATCCGTTTGTTCTTTTCCGCCAGTTCTACCAGCGTATGCCCGAATACATCCTGAAACAGGGGAGGCATCCCGTCCGTATTGGCTACAATACGTTTTCCTGTTACCGGATCGAACTTACCCGGGGCATGCCATATAGTGGCCTGTTTTTCTGCCGGACCAAATCCCTTTCCTTTGATGGTGTGGAGGTGTAGAATCTTTGGTCCCTGCATATCTTTAATATCATGCAGGATACGGGCTATGTTTTTTACATCGTGTCCGTCGATGGGACCGAAGTATCGGATATTCATTCCTTCGAAGATATTCTGCTGTTGGGCTGCCAGAGATTTCAGGCTGTTTCCCAATCTTATCAAGGCCTTCCGACGTTCTTCATTGAGCAATCCCATTTTGAATAACAGGCGGGATGTCTTGAAACGCAGTTGGTTGTATCGGTTCGAAGTAGTGAGATTGAACAGATATTGTTTCATGCCGCCTACGCTGCGGTCGATGGCCATGTCATTATCATTGAGTATGATCAGCAGGTTGTTCGCAGTCGATGAAGCATTGTTCAATCCTTCGAAAGCAAGTCCTCCGCTCATGGATCCGTCACCGATAACGGCTACTACATGGCGGTCTTTTTCTCCTTTTCTCTCGGCTGCCACTGCCATACCCAACGCTGCCGAGATGGAGTTGGAGGCATGACCGCAAGTGAATGTGTCATATTCACTCTCTTCCGGTGAGGGAAAAGGACGGATACCGCCCAGTTTACGGTTGGTAGAGAAAGCTTCACGCCGTCCGGTCAGTATCTTGTGTCCGTAGGCCTGATGTCCCACATCCCAGACAATACGATCATAAGGAGTGTTATACACATAGTGCAGTGCTACAGTCAGTTCTACCACACCGAGGCTGGCAGCGAAGTGTCCCGGGTTGCACGATAGTTCCTTAATGATGTCCTGCCTTAATTCCTCGCATACCTCCGGCAATTGATCTACGCTCAGTTGGCGCAGGTCTTTGGGATAATTGATGGCGTTTAGCAAGCTATATGTTGGTTCATTCTTCATGATTCGGGCAAATTTAAATGCAAATTTAGTAAAAGAAAGCGGAAGGAGCATCTTTTTGATTGGAAATTTAATAAGTAAGAGTGGAAAGGGAGGCGGACTGACAACCTTATGGACTTATAAATGTGGTCTCCTCTTTCGTTAACATTGTTAATGCGGTTCTCCGGGTGTTTTCTTTTTGTTGGCAAAGAAGAAGTGTTTTGTGTTTAAAAGACTTGTTCTTTGCAAACAAAACACTTGTTTTAACACTCTGTTAAATCAAGCATTTTATATACTGAAAGTGAAGTCGTTTAAGTTGTTGATACAGAGTGGATCGTTGTTGTTTTTAGTTTTTCTGCTATCCTGCTTGTCGGGGTGTGATGATAGATGGTATTTATCAAAACCACAATGATACCGATGCTGATTTTCAAGAAAGGAAGGGGCGATTGAGAAGGATGGGTGATGGGTGATCTTGTACGGATAAATAACGCTTGTTTGTTGGAACTGTTGTTTCCGTTGTCATCAGTTACCGGGCTTGGGTCGGTTGATGAAAGCTGCGATGTCATCCGTCACGTAAGAAGGAATAGAGGAGGGACGGCTGTATTCAAGAGGGGTTGACTTCCCTTCTCCTTCCTGAAACAGATGATTGAGTCGGGGATAAGATTTAAATATCGCATTCGGATGCTTTGCCAGGGCGGATTGCCATAATTCGAAATCTTGCATGGTGACCTGATAATCACGTTCGCCTTGAAGGACAAGTATGGGGAGAGTCAGTTTTCGGACCACTTCCAAAGGTTTATATTGATTGGCAAGCATCCAGTAAGCTTGAGAGAGATTCATGGGCAAAGGAGTTGTAATGTCGAATGTGTCTGTACCCAGCCTTTTCACGTTGTCCACTTGTTTCTGTAATTCGGCTATTTCCTTTTCAATATCTTTAGCCGATGGGAGTGCAGAGGCGAGAAACTTCACCTGACTTATAAACAGATCTTCGAGTGGACGGGCTGCACCGGCAAGCAGAATAATCCCTGCCGGAACTTTATCGCTACGTTGGACGATGCGGGGAGCCAAGGTGCCTCCCAGGCTATGTCCGAGAATGTAGATCCGTTCGGGATTTATTGTCGGTATGGAACGGGCAAGTTTAATTGCCGAAAGGGCGTCATCCACTGATTCTTCATCGAAAGTAATTTCTTTGCCTGCAGGTGCGCTGTCGGCTCCATATACTTTGGTGCGCTTGTCATAACGGATCACGGCTATTCCACGCTCGGCCAGTCCATACGCGAGGTCCCGAAAAGGTTTATTGGCCCCTACCGTTTCGTCCCGGTCGCTGGCCCCCGAGCCATGTACCAAAATGACTACCGGCAGATCTTTGCCGTTTTTAGGAAGAGTCAGTGTGCCGGGAAGCTTGAAATTCCCCGTACAAACCTGTATGTCTGTCTCTTTTATTTTATCTTGTACCGATGTCGTCGGGGGAGTGGTCTTTTCAGCCGGAACAGGTACGAAACGAATGGTATTCACCTTTCCGTCCGGATTGAACGCTGTGAGAAAACGCAATGGTAAGCGTTCGAACTTAACGTCGCAATAATAAATAGTCATTCCGTTTATTGGTTCGGTTTTCCACTCTCCGTGCGACTGATACTTACCTGCTTGTTGTTCCAATTGCTTGAACAGTCCGTTCAACATCTCTACGGAAAGCATTTTCCGGATGTTATCGTCCAGATGTACATACACACTGTCTCCTTGGCCTGCAATCAGCCGGTCGAGAAGTTCGGATGCCTGTTGCGCACGATCCTGGGCTTGCAATACAGGAGTTACTGCCAGCAATAGCCATAGCAGGCAGATTCCTTTGAGTAGATTTTTCTTTATCATAACTTGTTTATTAAGAAATCTCCGATAAAAAATAGAGTTCCGAGGAAAAAGATTCCGTAAATCAGCAGGGAGATAGAAGTCAGCCAACGGGGCTGTTTTTGCTCTCCGACCGCACGGATACGTGCAAATGTACTGAACAGACATTCGGCCGCGGCAAACAGGACTATCAGATAGATGATCAGGTCGGTCCACGATTGTAGCCAAAGGTCTTTGAGATTACCTATCAGACATACCAATATCACGATGGCTACAAAATATGAAATACGCATTAAGTCTGTTTTCTTTGATCCCATAAGCGTCTCCTTTTCAGTTTTTAAGTTCAAATTCTTCCCTTTTTGTTGCTATTTCACAAACTTAAAATATTTTCTTTGAAAAAGGAGCTTTTCGGACTGATTCTGTTTTTCCGTTAACAATTATTATAAAGCTTGTAGGTGGGATGGCAGTAAAGTTACCGCTGAATTATCCGTATCTTTGTCGTAAACATAGAGGTATAAAGATATGAAGAAACTGATAATATTCGATTTGGATGGTACTTTATTGAATACCATTGCCGATTTGGCACATAGTACGAATCATGCTCTGCAAACTTTGGGATATCCGACTCATGAAGTCGCTTCCTATAACTTTATGGTGGGTAACGGCATCAACAAATTGTTTGAGCGTGCATTGCCCGAAGGAGAGAAAACCGAGGATAATGTGCTCCGCGTTCGTAAAGAATTTCTTTTGCATTATGACCGGCATAATGCCGACGAGAGTCGCCCTTATCCGGGAATTCCGGAATTGTTGGAAACATTGCAGCATAAAGGTTATAAATTGGCCGTGGCTTCCAATAAATATCAGGCAGCCACCGAGAAGCTGATAGCACATTATTTCCCAGGAATCCGGTTTGTTGCTGTATTTGGGCAGCGTGAGGGAGTGAAGGTGAAGCCGGATCCTGCTGTGGTGCATGATATTTTACAGATTGCCGGTGTTTCGAAAGACGAAGTGCTGTATGTCGGCGATTCAGGAGTGGATATGCAGACGGCTATCAATAGCGGAGTTACTTCCTGTGGAGTCACGTGGGGATTCCGCCCCCGTACGGAGCTTGAATCATTCTGTCCGGATTATATAGTAGACAAGGCGGAAACTATTTTGTTTATTGTTTGATAGAAAACAGAAAGGAGAACCGAAAGATGCGTAATGTCTTAGGTTCTCCTCTCTATAAAAAGTAATTATATTCGCTCGGTTATTTGATTTCGTCCGGCCATGGGCATGGCTTTCCGGTTGCTTTGAATGAAGGGCGTTGGCCGCCTACTTTGCGCAAATAGTCACCCAGCTCTTTAGATAAACTTTTCACAATGTCCGGATGTAGGGCTGCCAGGTCATTCTTTTCTCCTATATCTTCCGGAATATTGAACAACTCTTTTTTACCGCTGTCATAGTAGTAAATCAACTTCCAGTCACCTTTGCGTACGGTACAAGTCGGGCCGATGCCGGGACCGTCGTTTCCCCAATGATTAGGGAAGTTCCAGTGCAGGCTGCGTCCTTTGGACGGATCACCGGTATGTGTCAGCAGAGGCATAAAACTAATTCCATCGATCGGCTGTACCGTCTTATAATGTTTGATTTGTGCCATCTCGAGTATGGTCGGATAGAAGTCCTCGATAATTAAATATTTATCACATTTGGTATCCGGTTTTACAACTCCCGGCCAGCGGACGATCATCGGTTCGCGTACACCGCCTTCGTAAGCCGATCCTTTCCCACTGTTGAGAGGAGAGTTCTGCGTGTGCAGTTTTCCGTCACGCCATTCCGGTTCGCTGGACAGACCGCCGTTGTCGCTCATAAAGATGACGATGGTATTGTCTGCTTCTCCGTTTTTATCCAGCCAGTCCATCAGGTCACCCAGACTTTTGTCCATACCTTCGATCAGGGCCGCATAAGCAGCTTCTTTGGGAGTCAATCCTTTATTGATATATTTTTGATAGAAGCGTTTGTCTTTATCGATCGGAACATGGATAGCGTAGTGAGCCATGTAGAGGAAGAAAGGCTGATTGTATTCTTTGGCATGATCGAGTGCTTTGATAGCTTCGAGCGTCAGAGCTTCACTGACGAAAGTATCGGTTCCCCAGTATTTCTCTAATCCCGGAACGGCAAACCAGGGATTCGGTTTACCGTCCGTCCGGTTTCCGTAATTATTTTCACCCAGGTAGCTTGCCAATCCGCCTCCTGCATGTCCGGCTATGTTGACTTCAAAGCCCATGTGATAAGGACTTTCTCCCGGAGTGTTGACGGCGCCGAAATGTGCTTTCCCACAATGAATCGTGTGGTAGCCATTGTCTTTCAGAATTTCTGCCAGTGAGGTTGCCTGAAACGTGTGGTCGATATTGGGAACCTGGCAAACCCCGTTTACATTCCAGTCCGCTACATTGAATACATCGCTCGGGCGGTCTGTTTGCTGGCCTTTGGGATATGTCCAGTTGGTTACCCGGTGACGCGCGGCGTTAGTTCCTGTAATCAGGCTACAACGGGTGGGCGAACTGATGCTGCTGGCATAGGCTTGGGTGAACATCATACCTTGTTTGGCAAGGCGCTCCATATTAGGAGTTTCGTATACCTCGTTGTAGTGTGTCTTTTGGGTCCAGAAAGGCAGGGATGTATCTTGCCAGCCCATGTCGTCTACCATGAAGAGAATGATGTTGGGGCGTGTGTCCGTACGTCCGTTCGGCTGCTGGTGCTGGGCTTGCAGAGCCGGGGCAGCCAATGGAGCCAGTGCGAGGGGGATAATTATTTTCTTATTCATCGTAATTATATATTAGAGGATTATTTTCTGATGGTCATTTTTCCGGTTTCCTTTACCTGAATGTTTCTCAGTTCTTGTTTTCCGGAGTTCTCTGTCCATATTTTCAGAGTTCCCGGAGACAATACATTGAGAACCAATTTGTCCGGTGTCGAAGATAGAATCCGGACGGCCGCAGGTGACAGATATTTTTCCTGTATCCCGATAACCGCCCATCCGTCATGGATCGGACAGAGATGGAATAGACGGTCGGTAAAGCCATCCAATTCTACAGTCTGTTTACCGGTCAGTTCAGTGGCTGTCTGATTATTCCAGTCGAATAGAATCACTCGTTTTTGTTGAGGTGTTGGTTTGCCGGTTAGTGTTTCGCGTAACAGATAATCTTTCGGGTCTATTTCGGCGGTTACTTTCTGGTGTTTGGGTGAGGTGTTGAGGTTATAACAAATGACGGATACAGCCTCGTCACCGGTAGGAGCGAATACCCGGTATGCCTTTCCGTCTTGCAGTGGATTGGTCAGTACCGATTCCGGGGTCGGAATGGCAGGGGCTTCCGGGCGGAATATTTTGCCCTCTTTATCGATCAGTGGGAAAATATTCTCTTTTACAAATTCTTTCGGAGAATCGGACAGGTAGACCGGGCCGCCTGAAATAGCCTTGGAACGAGCCATCAAACTGCCACAGATCGTATCGCTGGAATGAAACATATCGTGATCCGGCCATACGGTTTGCCCTTGCAGTAATGTGTTGGTGTATGACTGGAAGAGATGCGACTTTGCCATGTTCTCATTGTATTTCTTATAGTCAATGCTGACACGGGCAACTCCGCTATGCAGGGTGTGGTCCGTGTTAAGTACGTTTTGAGCCATGCAGTTCATCAGTCCCACCTGCTGTGCGTGAGTTTGCTTTTCCAATGCCAGATTACACTCTTTCGCCTGACGTACGACTTCAGTAGAGCCCATGTAAAGCGGTAAGGTGAATGCCTGATTGTCTACTTTAAGAAAATCGAATCCATGGGTTTTCAGAGAGTGAACGTAATACTGGTAGAACGTGTCGATATTCGGGGTGCTTTTACCGGGCAAAAGACTTCCATTGAAAGAATAGAGGCTGTTTTTTACATGGGTTGGAAAATCATTATCGGGGGAGATTCCCATCCAATATCCGGAGAGGGCATACCACAATCCTATCCAACGTATTTTATCTTTGTTTTTGTGTGCCATGATCGGAGCCCATCCGTTCGGGAAACGTTGAGGATCGGGGGTAAAACTTGTCAGTTGACGATTCTTGTTGGCCAGGTGACCATCGTCGATCAGTACGTAACGTACAGGAACTCCGGAGGTTTCGATGGCATCCAGGTCATTCAGGATTTTTGTTTCATCAATATCGAAATGGTAATGTTCCCAGGTACACCATCCCAGATAGTTCAGAGCCTCAAAATAGTTCTTTTCCGTGCGCTTTTGCAGGGCCGATACGTTCCGGTCGGATATCAGGGTTTCGTAAGCCTGCCGGAATACCTGATAAATGTTGCCGGCACTTTGAACCAGTGCTACCGGTACTTTGTGTTCGAGCCGGTCGGTTCCCAATGTCGATACATATAAATTGAGCGAGCCGTCGGTATTTACCTGAAACCAGCTGAGGCTGTTATCACCCGCTATTGCTTTGGTGAACAGATAGCTTCCATCGGTCAGTTGCAACAATAAAGCGTCTCCCAGTGTAGAAGGACGTGCGTTGGAAGGAATACCCGGATAGTCGTCCCGGGTAAGGTCTGTCAGATGATTGAACATCCAAGGTAAGAGACGATTGGTATTGTTGGGCCATTCGTAATCTCCGGGGCGGGAATCCCGACTGAAGAATGTCCCCCGTACATAAGACGGCAGTTGGATGCGGTAGCATATAGTGGTTGCATTCTCAGGAACTGCATTCTCATAAATGACCGGTTCTGCCGTTCTGTCCAGGCGGATGGCCTGAGGCATTGGAGAGGCGTTTACATCTTTAAACGATTTACCTTTTTCGTAGATAAAAGAACTTTGGGCAAATACAGCCGTCAAAGGAGCGACCGTACTTGCCAAAGTAAGCAAACTTATGATGAAATATCTTTTCATGCGTATGAATTAGTTGACAGAAAAAGCACTGAAATTTATAATATCGGGTAATGCAATGGATTGCAGTACGGTCAGCCGTAATGCCGTAGCTTCTACCGGATCGAATTTTTCGATGCGTTTGTGTCCGACAGATTCTCCGGAACAAACTGTTTGCCACTTTCCATTTACCTTGGCTTCTACTTTATATTGGCGGATACGTTCTCCGTTCTGTATGTTTTCTTGAATGATGCAGTAGTTTACCGGTTGCTTTTTGTCCAGTTTCAAGGTCAAACTTTTTTTCTGTCCCGATGTCTGGGCTAATGGAGAAGAGAAGCGACGATTGATTTCTGTACCGAATTCTTTCAGGCGTTGTTCGTCTCCTGTAGGTATTAATCCGTTCGGGTCGGGTGTCAGGCCTAAAATCAGGGTAGCGTTCCGTCCTACTGATTTTTCATATTTATCCATTAGTTCGTTCAATGGATAGATGTTGTTTTCGTCATCCGGTTCCCAGAACCATTCGTGACGTCCGTTGGCTCCACGTAAAGGAGTATCTGCCATGGCCGGTACCCAGTATTTTCCATCTTTGTCGCCATGCTTCAACAGTTCGATTTGATCGACATTGCTTTCTATCCGTTTGTGATGTGAACAGGGAGCGGGGAAGGTGGACCAGCAGGGATAACCTACGGTACCGGTCTCGGAACCACCCCAACGGAAATCTGCACGATCTATATTATGATAGAACAGGCAATTAGGCTGATATTTATTCACAATAGGCTCTACGTCCGGTCCGTCTCCACGAGGATCATCGGCGCCGCCGTCAAACCAAATCATGTATAGATCTCCATAACGGGTACAAAGTTCGGTCACCATCTTTTCACACAGTCGTTTGTACCATGTTTGCCGGTTGTGAGCAAATTCTCCTTCTCCTTCTGCCTTAAAGTTATGTATGCCCAAAAGAGAATTCCACCGGATACCGATGTAGATACCCGGTTGTAAGCCGTATTTGCGGCAAGAGTTGACAAAGTCACGGACGATATCACCTTTGCCGTCTCTCCATTTTACGGCTTTGAGGCAATAAGGATTTACGTCACTCTGCCAGAGACCGAAACCGGTTTCATGAGTGGCAGTCAGTACGGCAAACTTACATCCGGCTGCTTTGGCTGCCAGAACCCACTGGTCTGTGTTTAGTTCCGTAGGGTTGAATATGTTGTAATCTTCTATCGGATTGATGCGGTTGTTGCCTTGTCCGTAGCGTACTCCGTCGAACACATGCAGATCATAATGGAATACGGCTCCCATTTCCGCTTGATGCCATTTCAACTGAAAGGGCTTGGGAACGGGGATAGTAGCCTGTTGCGCCAAGCAATAGACTGAGCAAAAAAGTAAGAGTAGGGTGGTGTTGATTCTGTTCATGATTATTTAAGTTTTATATATTGGGCAAATGGGTCATTGGTCTTTTCAAGCCATGTTTTCAGTTGCCGGTTAAATGTATGGGTAAGTTTCAATTGTTGGCTGGCAATGTTATTCATTTCATGAGGATCATTGGTACGGTCGAAAAGAATGACATTATCGATCTTTCCGTCTGTTGCGTGTACGGCATATGTATATCGGTCGGTACGGAGTCCGCGATAACCTGTTGCATGGTTATCGAATTTTACGAAATAGTATGGTTGTACAAGATCTTTTTTGTTTTTTCCGGTCAGTACTTCATTGGACAGGTCGAATGTCTGTACTGTTTCCGGGATTTCTTTACTGAATCCCATCATTGACAGGAGTGTGGGGTATAGGTCGGCAAAAGCAATCATCAACGGGTCGCTTTTACGTGGTTTTATTTGATCCGGCCAAGATAGAATTATGGGGATACGCATAGACTCTTCATAGAAGATATCTTTTCCGGCATTTTCGTGAGCACCCATACAGATTCCATGGTCAGAGGTAAAGACCACGATCGTATTATCAAATAAATTATTTTGTTTAAGGGCCTCGATGATTCGCCCTACATTTTCGTCTACACCGGTGATGCAGGCATAATAGTTCCGGATGTTATTTCGGAAGTAGTCTCCCATTTCCGTACCTTTGGCCGGGATATCGGGACGTCCTTTGCAAAGCGCCTCTACATCCAGATCTTTGTATATCTCTTTATATCGGTCCGGCACCAATTCATATCCCGTGTGTGGAGGATTCATCGATACCACCAATGCAAACGGTTGTTTTTGGTCTTTCTGTTTGTTGATGTATTCGATAGCTTTGCTTGCCTCGTATTCCGGCCCCCATTGGTTGACATAATAGAAGCTGTCTCGTGGAGCAGTGGTATTCCAGTACATCGGTTTCAAATGGTAATCATATGTTCCATAAGCTATCCAATGGTCGAAACCGTGGCGACGTTCGGGTGGACACCATTCGTTCCATGCCACTTTCCCGCGATTATTGTAAGTGTCTACATAGGGCTTGTAGGGTGCATCCAGATGCCACTTTCCGATGTATCCCATATTGTATCCCTGATCTTTAAGCACATCGCTCCAACAGCGGGCGTTTTGGGAAAGTTCCACTCCGTAAGGAGCGGTTTCGGAGTTACAGTTCCCGGTTACTTTACTGCCAATGGGATACATACCGGTCATTAGCATTCCTCTTGCCGGCGATGATACCGGATAACTACTGATAGCATTGGTGAAGTTAATTCCTTCGGAGGCAAGCTTGTCCAGGTGAGTCTTTACAGGTTCTTTACCGATGCAACCGATGGCATCTCCACGATATTGGTCGGCCATGATGAAGACTAGATTGGGAGTCGGTTGCTTTTCTTGTGCTTGTAGTCCAGTGCTCAAAATAGGCATGGTAAGCAGTGCTTGAGGGATGATATTTTTCATAATGCTGTAAAGTTACTCTTTTTTGGGTAGAATACAATTTTTATTGAAAATAATAAGATCTCCTCCTTTTTTGGGGGAGGAGATCTTGTCTTGAGTAAGATATTTAATCTACTGAAAACTAATCTCCTTCAGGGAGACTGCTCGTTTCTATCTTCCATCCTGGATTTTGATAAATCGTAGAGGTTGTATAGTCGGTTGATCCTTCTTCTGCTGTCGTCAGACGGAAGTGGTCAAAAGCAATTGGATTTAAATATTTATTTTGGTTCCAATTATAGCCATTGTATGCAATGTTGTTTGTATTGATCCGGTAAGGACGTAAGTACCGACTTTCTGATTTAGCTGATACATTAGCATTATTGTTACCTGATTCAATCAGATTAATGACAGAGAGAGTGACGTCTGCAACTGGTATTGGGCTAGGAGTTTTGTAACGTTGATAATTTTCACTCCATAAATCGAATCCTTCTACGTGATAACCTTGCATCATGTCTAATGCACGCCAGCGTTTCAGATCATTTAGGCGTAATCCTTCGGCCGCAAATTCGATGCGACGTTCCCGACGAATATTATACAAAGTGGTTGAAACAAATTCAGAACCTGAATAGCGGGCAAAATCGATCTCTTTACTCAGATCTGTAGCGTCTATTGTTTTTTGAAAATCGGTATCCATTCCTGCTCGATTTCGTAAAGCTTTCCAGTATTTGGAACTGTTGGCATCAAGCGAGTTATTCAGTTCATAATCAGCTTCCATATAATTCAAGTATGCCTCTGCTGCACGGAATATGACACAGGCTGTAGTTGATGGGAGTGTAGGTCCTTGTGCGGCATCTGTTGCTAATCCCTTTTTTACTGAATAGCCGGTGGGACATTTGTTTTCGTCCTGTCCAAGTACAATTGGTGCACGATAATAATAACCATATCCTTTGACTAGATATTCAATGTTACTTCCTCCTTCAGATAAGAGATCTCCAGGTAATAAAGTATTATAAATCAGTCGTGGATCACGATTGGTTGCAACTGCTTCATAAGTTTTATCTCCTTGATAACCAGAATTGTTTGCGTATATTGGCAAGCCATTTTCCATCAAATAACTTTGCATCATACTACGAGTCCATCCGGTATTCCCACCTCCATTGCGTTGGATGTAACCGACAACAAAATGGTTGACTGCCGGAGTTAAACTGGCGTCGTAGGCTCTCCACAATAACACTTCCGAAGCGTTAGCTAATGATTGGCTGTTGAATAACGACGGATAATCGTTAAATAAAGTGTATTTATCAGCTACTATTTGAGCGGCAGTTTTAGCTTCTGTCAGGAAGTATTTAATTTCAGAATCAATATTGATAGTGAAGTCCTTTAAATAATCTTTGTTTGCTCCTGGCCATCCCGGACCTCCTGGTACACGTGCGGTCCCTTTGTGGTATTTTTCCCAAGTACCTTCAAATAATGCCACACGACTTTTCATGAGGGCAGCACAGTCTTTGGTTAGGCGATTGCTCATTGGTGGGGTTGCTTTCATATAATAGTAAGCAGAATCTAAATCTTGTATGATGAAACGTGCTACTTCATTGCGTGGGCGCCGTTTACTTGCCTCTCTAACTGTTTCATAATCTTCCGAAATCCAATGTTTTAAGATAGGGAAATCACCGAGTGCAACTAATTTAGTAAAGTAAATATAAGCGCGAAAGAAATACATCTCTCCCAGATAGTGCATATTGTTAGCTTCTACTCCACTAAGTTCGCCGGCTTCCAGTCGGGGACGTACCTTATTGATGAAATAATTGACATTCCGGATTTTCCCAAAATCCCAAGCACCTCCACTTTGAGCCACACGTGTTTCTCCCTTTACAAATGAACCGTTTGGATTACTTGCTGCTTGGTTGTCACTATTATTGTCTGTTGCAAATACTCCCATACTGTATTGGCCTGGAGTGTGGGATGGAAGTTGATCATATAGATTAGCCGAATAGGCTGCTAAATCGCTTTCTGCCAAAAGATATTTGTCGGTAGGTACGGCATCTAGTGGCTCTTTGTCGAGAAAGTCATTGCAAGAGCATAAAACACTTGCTAAACTAAAAATATATAATAGATTCTTTTTCATTGTTCTTGCTTTTTAAAGAGTAATATTTAATCCAAATGAAATAGTCTTTGACAGCGGATAAGTCTTTCCGTTGCTAAATCCGTTACCGGCTGTTGCTTCTGGATCGAACATATCGGCAATACCACTGATTGTGAATAAATTCTCTCCACTGACATAAATGCGGAGCTTTTCAATTTTTGCTTTATTCATCCAAGCTTTGGGGAATGTATATCCTATTTGCAGATTTTTCATACGCATGTAAGCACCATTTTGCAGATAACGCGTTTGAGTTTGCTTGTTTTTGTTTCCTTTGTCTCCTAAGTAGGCTTTGGGATAGTAGGAGTTCAAATTTGCTCCGAATATAGAAGTTGTATTTTCAGGACGGAAATAATCAAGATGTTCGTCAAAACCTACTGATTGCCATTCTCCTCCATCTGCTCCCCAGAACATTGGTCCGCTCAACCATAAATCACGTTTCATGACTCCTTGGAAAAACATTTGAATATCGAAACCCTTCCAGTCAGCTCCTAAGCTTAAACCGAAACGAAGGCGTGGAGTGCTATTTCCGATTTTCTTTAAATCACCATGGTCTGTGGCAGTACTGTTTCCTTTGTCTACTATACCATCACCATTAAGGTCTCGATACATGATATCACCTGCACCCCAAACTGAACCTATTTTACTCTGATCATTGCTAGCCAGCCATTCGGTCATCTGTGCGTCTGTTTGGGCAATACCTTCAGTTTCATACCCCCAAATTTCCCCGATAGTCATTCCGTTGTAATAAAGAGTATTTCCATTAGAATCCCATAGGGCTTTAGAAGCGTTTGGATATGAAATTACTTTGGCGCGGTTGTCAGAAAGGTTAAATCCTATATTATAGTTAACTTTTCCAATATTATCTCTCCAATTGGCCTGTAGTTCCCATCCTTTATTTTTCAACTCAGCATTATTGGTATTTGGCAGAGCAGTTCCTAATATTGCACCGACTTCGGCTGCAGGGCCTACCATGTCTTTCGTTCTACGTATGAAGTATTCAAAAGTCATGTTCAGACGATTGTTGAACATACCAAGGTCGATGCCTAAATTGGTATTATAGATTTTTTCCCATGTGAGTGTACTGCTGACCATTCCAGGAACTCCGGCTGTTGTTGGTCTACTGCCGTCCATTAGCCAATTGCCACCATTGGCTGTTACACTTTGTGTTAAATAGAACGGATAGTAAGAGTCTGTGTTCTGGTTACCGAGCATACCCCATGATACGCGGGGTTTTAGTGTATTAATAATGTTGTTAATTGGTTCAAAGAATGATTCACGTGCTAAGTTCCATCCCAAAGAGAAAGAAGGAAATACATTCCAACGTTGATCTTTTAAAAAGCGGGATGATCCGTCGTAACGAACATTTACTTCAGCCATGTAGCGGTCTTTGTAACTGTAGTTGAGACGTCCGAAGAACCCGGCTGTAGACCAATCATTGTATTTTGAACTATTGATTTTATCTTCTCCCGTTGCTGCACTAATTTCTGGAATGAGACTACTAATCACGTCAGGACGTTGTGCGGCAAGTTCGCGATATACATATTCTTCGGTATTCATTCCGACTAAAGCTTTGAAATAATGATCTTTTATTTGTAATGTGTAATCGGTGTACACACTTGTCGTATAAAAGTTACTATTGTGGTATGCTGAACGTGCAAATGAAGATCCTGGTGAGTAACTTCCGCTGAAAGCCAATGCTAATGGATTACCGTTTACGTCGTGCTCATAGATTGGATTAAGGTTGGTTTGCTTATTTTGGTTGATGACTCTCATACCTGCTTCTGCATAGATATTCCATCCTTTTAGCGGATGAATAACTAATTGTCCCTGAAGATAAATATTGTCATTATGTGTTTTGGCACGTCCACCGTCAGTCAATTGATTGAGTTTTCCATTTCTCATATAATAACCGTTCGGATCTTTAAAAGGCATCATAGGCCACATACGTGCAATGTCATGATAAAGAAGTCCACCTTCCTCAAGATATACTGGATTGTCAAGATCAAAACGAACAAATTTGGTATTAATGTTGAAATCTACATATTTGTTGATTTGGGTATTGACTTTTGCTGTTGCGTTGTAACGTTTATAATTATCATTTCCATAACGAAGATTACCATCTTGGTTTAAGTAGCTCCCTGAAACATAGTATTGTAACTTCTCTGTTCCTCCATTTAAACTGATATTATGTTCGTTTGACCAGGCCCATTGAAAATGTTTTTTCCACCAGTTTACGTTATCATTTGCTTTTTCGTGGAAATGCCAGTTGGTACCGTTAGCTATGGTGGTGGTTGTAATCTCGCCTGCCATATACTTTTGGATACGGTCAATGGTCTCTTCATCAAAGATCACACTTCCTCCTTGATTAATGGCTGCATCATTGAAATAATTGGCAAAACGATAGGAATTAAGTTGATTAGGAAGGCTGGTTGGTCCGGAATAGCGGAAACTATTGTTATAGTTCACTTGCATTTTGCCCGCTTTTCCTTTCTTTGTAGTGATTAAGATAACACCGAATGCAGCACGTGAACCATAGATGGAAGAAGAAGCAGCATCTTTCAAGACAGAGATATTTTCAATATCTTCTGGATTCAGATTATTCATATTGCCTTCCATTCCATCAATCAGTATAAGTGGTGAGGCACTTGATCCTTTACCAATGGTTCCTGTTCCGCGGATGTTTACGTTCATTGTTTGTCCCAACTGTCCCCCTAAATCAGGAGTCGATAGATTTAAGCCTGGAACTACACCTTGCAGGGCTTGACCGACTTGTGATACCGGACGTGATGCTAGTGCTTTGGTATCTACACTTGTAACCGCTCCGGTCAGATTTACTTTTTTCTGAGTACCGAAGCCTACTACCACTACTTCATCAAGAGTTTTTGAATCTTCACTTAACTCAATCCTGAAGGATGTTTGTGTACCATTGAGAGGAATTGACTGAGTGGTGTAACCTATGTAGGAAACAGTCAGTATGCCTCCTTTGCTAACGTTTTTTAGAGAAAACTTACCTTCCATGTCCGTGATGGATCCATTGTTCGTCCCTTTTACTTGGACTGTGGCACCGATGATTGGCTCATTGAGCTTTTTGTCAATCACAGTACCCGTAATGTTCAATTGCTGTGCATATAATGTAGTAATGCCAAGCAACAACATGAATAAAATTGAAATTTTTTTCATTCGTTTCTTATTTAAAGTTATACATAAGGTTTAATTACATGGCAAATGTACAGGGATTGAGAGATTACGTAGGGGCATGTCTATATCATTCAGCATACACGTTTAATTCAATACCATGTTTTTTTTGAATCTCTTTTGTATGTTTAGGCTTTATTTCGTTCTTTTGCAATAAATTGATTATTAATATGAAGAAGCTAAATCTCTTTTTATTGGTTTTGTTTATATGTAATTGTCCGGTCGTTTCTGGTTATGCTTTTTTTGATAGAGATATTCGTCTGTTAACCATGCAGGATGGGCTGGCGGATAATACTATTACATCTATCTACAAAGATCGGGATGGCTTTATGTGGTTTGGTACTAATAATGGCTTGAGCCGTTATGATGGTAAATTAATAAAAAACTTCTCTTCTTCACCAGCGTATATGTATGTTTCCGAAATTGTAGAGATGTCAGATCGATATTTGGGAGTTATCGCTGGAAATACTTTATATTGTTTTGCTCGGTCGCTGGAGAAATTTATACCGATCGTCCATGCAACGGATTATAGTTCTGTACATGTCTCTCACTTATTACCTATAGATAATAACTCTTTTTGGGGACTGTCAGGGAATAAATTATATCTATATACACAGGAAGAAGTTAAAAATGAGAAAGGAGAGGTTGTTCAGATTAAATTGAAATGTGAGAAACAGTATAAAGATTTGATTGATTCTGGTGATAATTTCTGTGCAATGTGTTATACTGATAATCATGAAATGTTATGTTTGGTTACACAGCAAGGAAATTTGCTATTGTTTCAGCCTGAATCTTCGGAGAAATCTAAAAAGATATCTTTGTGGAAAAATAAAACTTGGGATGCAACTTCGGTATTATATGATAAAGGAGTGGTATGGGTTTCTACTATTGGACATGGTATTCTGCGTTATTACGTTTCTTCTGGGTATATAGACAGAATTACTTATAAGGAAAATAATAAAGAAAACAGTCTATCCCATACAGATGTTTTTCAAGTTATTCCAATTAATAATAATCGTTATCTTGCAGTGACTTGGAGTGGGTATACTTTATTATTTCAGGATAAGAATGATCCGAAAAGAATGATGACAGAAATATACTATAATACAGCTTCACAACTTCACCGCAACTTAGAAACAAGAATGATTTCAGCGTATTACGACCCCAGTGGGATTGTTTGGATAGGTACTAATGGGGGAGGAGTGATTTATTCTGATCTACGGTCACAATTTTATAACCAATTTCATCAAGAGAGGCATAATGAAATTTGTGGTATAGTCATGGATAATAGAAAATATGTTTGGATGGCTACGTTTCATCAAGGGATTATGAAAAGTGAGCAACCTTTTGAACCAGGAAGACGAATGAATTTTACTAGGGTTGGTACTCCGGATATTCAAAGTAAAAATACAGTTCTTTGTGCCATTAATGATAATAGAGGTTCACTTTGGTTTGGAAATAGGGATGGAACATTAACTTCATATAATGAGGCAACAAAACAATTTCGATTACATTTTTTACAAGATAGAGATAAAGTGAATACTGTGTCAATTTGGGCATTATATTGGGATACTAATCGAAATTTATGGGTAGGTACTAATGATGGAGTTTGGAAATTGAATATAGATTCTGGATTTTGCAAAAAAATCCCTATTGAGATTTTGTTTAAGGACCCTACTCCTATTTGTATACGAGCTATTGCCGGCACGAAGGACGGAACTATATGGTTAGGTACAAGTAATGCAGGAGTTTGCAAATTGAAAATTGATTCTAGAGGAGAGATGTCTTTAGAGACAGGCTATGAGAAGAAAGCGAATATCAAAAATAATTCGGTTCGTTCTTTGTTAGTATCTTCTGATGGTAATGTATATGTAGGTTATATGGATGGTTTCGCTATTCTTTCACCTAAAAAGGATGCAATACGTGAGTATTATACAACTAGAAATGGATTATGTAGTAATTTTATAGGATGTCTGGTTGAAGATAACCGAGGACATATTTGGTTGGGAAGTAATTCGGGAGTCTCTCGTTACAGTAGGCATCAGCACCTTTTTTATAATTATTATATAAGTGGAAGCAATCGTTCGGCATTACTTGCTGATAATACACTATTTTTTGGCAATAATAAATCGCTCACTTATTTTGATCCGGATGACGTGGATGGTCATTTGGATGAAGATCAGGTTCTTATTACTGGACTTGAGGTAGATGGTCGTCCTGTAGGGATTGGGGATAAAATAAATGGGCAGACTGTATTGGCAGAAGGCATTTCATATACTAGTTCGATTACTTTGAATAATGAAAATCGTGACTTTGTTTTATCTTTTAATAATCTTTCTTATGCAGAGGAACAACAGAAGTACAATTACCGCTTATTACCATATCAGACGCATTGGTTGGTTTCTAACGATGGAGAGAAGGCTACTTATATGAACTTACCCGAAGGGGATTATACATTTGAAGTGAAGAATATTTATCCTGACGGGAAAGATGGAAAGGTTACATCACTCCAAATACATATTCTACCGCATTGGAGTCGTACATTGCCTTTCCGATTATTTATTTTACTGTTATTGGCCGGTGGTGTGGCTTATTTGATTCGTCTTGTCAAACATCGTCAGATGCGTATGGAACGTGAAATGCGCATGGAACATGAACTTCTGTCAGTAAACTTAGAGCGTGAGAAAGAGCGACAAATCCGGATGGAGCGTGAGAACTTTTTTACAAGTGCGGCACATGAACTACGTACGCCGCTAACCTTGATTCTTGCCCCATTACAGGAATTATTGGAACACATAAAGGCATCCGATCCGCTGTATAGCAAGCTATATACCATGTATAAAAACAGCTCCTCGCTACATACACTGGTCGATCAGTTGCTCTATGTACAAAAAATAGAGGCCGGGATGGTGAAACTGCGTTTGTCAGAAGCGGATATTGTGGAGCTAGTGAGAGAAGTAGCAGAGTCTTTTCGCCAAATGGCAGGGATAAAAGGATGTACATTTCAGGTAAGACTTCCGGAAGATCCTGTTTTCCTATGGATAGATACGGAGAAAATAACTTCGTCGGTCGGAAATCTACTATCTAATGCTTTTAAATACACTTCTCCCAATGGAGAGGTATTGCTCACTCTTACCCGTATGGAACAGGATGGAAAGCCTTTTTGCCAGATAACAGTATCGGATACGGGTGAGGAATACCGGATGAGTTTCAGAAGCGCATTTTTGACTCTTTCATTACGGGTGATAATTCACCGGCTTTCTCTACCAAAGTAGGCATTGGACTGCGGATTGTGAAAAATACGATGGATCTGCATCATGGACAGGTCATTCTTGATAGTGAGCCGGGAAAAGGTTCTACATTCGTATTATTGATACCGGAAGGTAAATCTCACTTTACCGGTGATTTATATGAAATAGTAGATTATCGCGGGCATGAAACGGAACCGCAGTTTCAACCTCTATCTGTACAGGAAAAATCGGAAGAAGGAGTTCCGGTCACAAAGAAAACATTGCTGATTGTTGAAGATAATGTAGATGTCCGTCAGTATATTCGCTCTTTGTTTGTGACAAAATACACGGTACTTGAAGCGGCTGATGGTGAGGAAGGGGTCCGGATTGCTACCAATGAGATACCCGATCTGATTATCTCGGATGTAATGATGCCGGTTAAAGATGGGTTTGCCTGTTGCCGGGAGATACGTGAACGGCAAGAGACCGCTCATATTCCTATCCTGATGTTGACGGCCAAGGCAGAAGATGCAGATGTATTGCAAGGATCTTATAGTGGGGCGGATGACTATATGATGAAGCCTTTCAATCCGGAAGTATTGAAAGCAAAGGTAGAGAACCTGATTCTTCAGCGCGAACGTCTGAAACGCATTTATACCAAAGCATTGATGTTGAAACGAGAATCGGTTGAAGATGAAGAGGCAGATGACGAATTTATACAAAAACTCATTCACGTGGTTGAGAAGAATCTGTCTAATGAGAACTTCAACGTTAAGATGTTGGCCGAACAACTTCACATGAGCCAACCTACTTTATACCGGAAGGTAAAGCAACGTAGTGAGTTATCTGTGGTCGATATGATCCGGAGTGTGCGGGTGAGTAAGGCTGCTTCGTTGATTATGGAGAATCGTTACTCCATTCAGGAGATTTCCGAAAAAGTAGGATTCAGTGATGCCCGGACATTAAGGAAGCACTTTACGGAACAATTTGGTGTGCCCCCTTCAAAATATATGGAGAATAAATGAATAAATTTGAAGGAAAGAAAGCTCATCACAGATTAACAGATTACACTATGAGAAGATCGGCCGGATTGATAATCTGCACATTGTAGGTTACTGTAATCTGTTGATCTGTGTTGAGAAAGACTTTCGACTTCATTCCTAAAAGTTAATCCTTCTTTTAAGTTGGTTTTTAATTCAGGATAATGGGTTTATATTTAGGAACTAATGCCTTCATAACGATCCATCCAATCAGGTAGGCTACCGAGCAGATACAAAAGATAACGAAATAACCAGCTGGTTTCCCGACAAAGCCCATAAATACCATTTGAGTTTTGTCGGCATGTACAAACAGCTCGCCGGCTGAATACTGGAGAATCATAGAACCTACTCCTCCTGCCATACCGCCAATACCGGTGATGCTGGCAATGGCGCTTTTAGGAAACATATCGCCTACGGTAGAAAAAATATTAGCCGACCATGATTGGTGGGCAGCTCCCCCGATACCGATCATAATAACCGGAAACCAGGGAGAGATGGTTCCTAATGGCTGGGCAAGTAATACCAACAGAGGAAAGAATGCAAAGATCAGCATAGCTCTCATACGTGCGGCATACGGGTTTAGCCCGGTTTTATGAATGATGATCGTAGGGAGTTTTCCTCCATAGATCGATAACATTGTTATAGCGTAAAGTGTAAAGATCAATGCTCTTCCCAATCCTTCGGAGGTTTTGATGTCGAACTGGGTATTCAGGTAAGAAGGTGCCCAAAAAAGGAAGAACCACCACACTCCATCCGTCATAAACTTACCGAATGCAAATGCCCAGGTTTGTCTGTAGGTGAAACATTGCCGGAAAGTCATACTTTTCTTTTCCTCGTTCTCTTTTACAGTTGCTGTGTAGGTTTCATGTTTGTCTTGCTCGATATATTCGAGTTCGGCCGAGTTTACAAATTTGTTTTTAGAGGGAGCTGTGTACATGAATACCCAAAATCCCATCCACACGAAGCCAAGAGCACCGATGATGACGAATGCCATTTCCCATCCCCAGGCTTTAGCCAGTAATGGAATGCTGAGAGGGGCAATCAGGGCACCGATAGAAGCTCCGGCATTAAAGATGGAAGTTGCGTAAGCCCGGTCTTTTTTCGGGAAATATTCGGCGGTAACTTTAATGGCAGCCGGAAAATTGCCGGCTTCACCGAGTGCTAAAATACAGCGTGCGACTAAAAAACAATACATGCTTATGGTGGCAAGTACCACTACTATATCACCGGTAGCAGCAATTAGTTCGGCTGCGCTATGCATTCCTACATATTCTTCGGTTATAATTCCACAGAAAGCGTGAAGGCAGGCACCGGCCGACCATATACCGATGGACCAAAGGTAACCTTTCTTTGTTCCCATCCAATCAGCAGTAATGATGCCATAATGTGACTCGTTCCAATGAAATTCGGGTTTGATAAATTCGTCCCAGGTCAGCGATAGTACTTGGCGATCAAGGTAGTTTATAGTTGTTGCGAAAAATAACATGGCGCAAATCGTCCATCTGTAGTTTGTCATTTTCCCCATTGCATTTTGGAGTGTACTCATACTATTTGATTTAAAATTTTCAGGTTTAATTTCGGACCAAAAATACACATTATTTGATTTTATCCAATAATAACTGCTATTTAATTTGATGCTTCAAGGGATCTTTTTATGATAAATACACTAAAAGGAATAATAATTTCGTTATCGAACACAATAATTATCGTTTTCGCACACGACTATGTTTGTTCTATAATTGGGAGGAGGTGGCTGTTATAGCTCTTTTTCTTCGGATGAATCTGAATATATGTGCAGGGGATATATTCTTTGTAAGATTGTAATTGTAAATTATTAGTGATTTGTTTGGAGTGCTGACTCCGTATGTGTCTCGGTTGGTGGGTGAGGCCGGAAGAATCGGCTTGCTTTTATGTTCTTCCTTTTATTTTGTATTTTAAGATAGATATTTTATCTTTGCCTTAATTGAGACAAAATATAATTGAGATAAAATGAAAAACAACCGATTGATCATTACCCTTATTGCCTTGTTTCTCCTAGGATTCGGGCTGAAAGCCCAAACTGCTTCTACTGAAGAAACTGCTGCTCAGAAAGAGAAAAGAATGGAATGGTTTGCCCAGGCCAAGTTAGGAATCTTTATCCATTGGGGAATCTATGCCGTGAACGGAGTATCAGAGAGCTGGTCATTCTTCAATAACTATCTTCCTTATGAAGAGTATATGGCTCAGGAAAAAGGCTTTACGGCATCGGCCTATAATCCTCAGGAGTGGGTGAAACTGATTAAAGAAAGTGGTGCACGTTATACGGTCATTACCACCAAGCATCATGATGGCGTAGCTCTTTGGGATACGAAGGCGGGTGACCTCAGTACTGTGAAAAGTACTCCTGCCGGGCGTGACCTGATTGCTCCTTTTGTGAAGGAAGTACGTAAACAAGGGCTGAAGCTCGGGTTCTACTATTCGCTGCTTGACTGGTCACATCCGGACTATCCCAACAAAACCCGTACGGAAGTACGTTACAAAAACGATCCGGATCGTTGGGCTAAGTTTGTTAAATTTAATTTTGGACAGCTTTCCGAGTTAAACAAAACTTGGAAACCTGATCTTTACTGGTTTGACGGAGACTGGGAACAAACTGCTGAGGCTTGGGATTCGAAGGGTATCATCAACCTGTTGCGTTCTACTAACCCGAATGTTATAGTAAACTCCCGTATTCAGGGGTATGGCGATTATGCTACACCCGAGCAGGGAGTTCCTGTAGTACGTCCTGCCGACAAGTATTGGGAGCTTTGTATGACCATGAACGATTCATGGGGGTATCAGCATGCCGACACTAATTATAAGACTCCGTTTATGCTGTTGCGTACTTTTGTCGATTGTCTCAGTATGGGAGGGAATCTGCTATTGGATATTGGTCCGAAGGAAGATGGAACTATTCCTGCCGAACAGATTGCTGTTCTGAAAGAATTCGGCCGTTGGACTAAGAAGCATAAAGAAGCTATCTACGAAACACGTGCCGGCATCCCGTGCGAACATTTTCAGGGATATACCACACTGAATAAAGCGGGTGACATCCTTTACCTCTATTTACCCTATAAGCCTAATGGCCCGATCGAAGTGAAAGGTCTTGTCAATAAGGTAAATCGTGTATGGGTAGTGGGGAATGGAGCTATGCTGCCATATAAGGTTTATAATAAGAACTACTGGAGCGAGGTGCCCGGAAACCTCTATATTGATATACCCGAACGTGTACAGGATGAGCAGATCACTGTGATTGCCGTATTGCTGGACGGCCCTATCAAGCTTTATCGCGGAGTGGGACAAGTGATTGAAAGTAACTAAATAAAAAAATAAATTCTTATGAATATCAGATTAACTTCTTTATTCGTTTCTTTATTCCTTTCTGTTCCGGTATGGGCGGGCGGGCATAAAAATCTGCCCGCTAAAGGCGATCTTCATATTCCGGTTTTTGAAAATGTGAATGTGCGTTTCTCTCCCGATACGTATCTTGATAATTATAATGAAGCAGATGGTACGGGCGTATACCATTTGGTCAACGGACGTATCATTCTGAAAAAGATTACTCTTCCCGAATACAAACGAAATGTGTCGGTAAGCCTGAAAGTAACCCTCGCCTCCAATGGGGATCGTTGGGACAAATCGGGTTCTTGCTTTGTATTGCCTAAATCATCGGCTATTAACCTACTGACAATTGCCCGTGACGGCATGAAGTTTCCTTCGGTAGATAGTTTGAAGCTGGAGAAAATGGTAGGTATTGTTCCCGGAAAGGATTATTTACCTACAGTGGAGCTGATGCGTTTCATGACTCCGTTCGGTGTAGGACACTATAGCAATAATAATGATTCGCTGAGCAGTAAACGTCGTCCGGTCTATATCCCCAAATGGGAAAGTAATGTCACCTGGCAACAAGATATAACCGATCTTTATCCGTTGCTTGAAGGCGAAGCCTATGTCGGTATTTATATCGATACATGGACTTCTGAAGGGTATTTGGTCAATGCGGATATCGACGTAAAAGAGAGTCGTCTGGCTTGTGACGTACTTCCAAAACGTCATGTGGAGCCGTTGATGAATACGGTTTACTACATGGGACAAAGTTATCCCGATATCTTTGCCCGGAGAGATGTATCTACTGATTTTACAGTTCCGAAAGGTGCCAAAAATATCCGGTTAAAATATATAGTGACCGGACATGGCGGACATAGCGGCGGGGATGAATTCGTGCAAAAACGCAATATCATTTCTGTAGATGGAAAAGAGGTGCTCAACTTCATTCCTTGGCGTGATGATTGTGCTTCTTTCCGTCGTTTCAATCCGGCTACCGGTGTTTGGTTGATTAAGCGCCTGGCTTCTTATATTGGTGAGAAAGGATATACGGAGAAAGAAGTGGAAGAACCTCTGGCTTCTTCAGACCTATCCCGTTCCAACTGGTGTCCCGGTTCGGATGTTGTACCCGAAGAGGCTGTTATCGGTACACTTGCTCCCGGCAAGCATACTTTTACAGTCAGTATTCCCGAAGCTCAGGCTGTGGATGGCAATAAATTGAACCACTGGTTGGTTTCGGCCTATCTGGTGTGGGAGGAATAATTATAGTGAATTAAGATTCACTGCGGTGACCCGTTCGAAGCCATAAGGAGATGATCGAACCCTGTATCTGCCGAATGGAAGCATAAAAAAAAAGCCTCTTCTCACGAAGAAGGCTTTTTA
>OOCN01000672.1_pt1 | contig 27635 bp, 22 predicted proteins | sample 1671361 | NCBI WGS metagenome assembly OOCN01 (sample SAMN06348149, study PRJEB24527) | human gut metagenome | biome: human gut; feature: ankylosing spondylitis patient; material: feces | host: Homo sapiens | place: China | collected 2015-10
GCATGGGCACGATGACCTTGTACAGGGTCTGGAAGGAGGAGCAGCCGTCGATGGCTGCGGCCTCGTCCAGGTCACGCGGGACATTGCGCATGAACTGGATCAGCTGGTAGACGAAGTAGGTCTCAGTAGCAAAAGCGCAGTGGACCCAGATAGCCAGGTAGAAGGGGCTGTCCAGCCAGCCGAACTTGTTGTACAGCAGGTACTGCGGCACGTTCAGAACGACCTGGGGCAGGAACAGGGTGGCCAGCATGATGTTGAACAGCAGCTTACGGCCGGGGAAGTCGAAACGGCCAAAACCATAAGCGGCAACACAGGCGGACACGACGGTGCAGATCACCTTGGGCAGCACATAGCTGTAGGTGTTGAGCATGGCCTGCAGGATGTTGATGGAGCCGCCGAAGTTGTTCAGCGCGTTCCGATAACCATCCAGCGTGGGGTTCTTGATCCACAGGCCGATGCCTGCAAAAATCTCGCTGTTGTCCTTGAAGGTGGCACTGATCATCCACAGCAGGGGGTAGATCATGATGATGCCGACCAGGATCAGGACGAAATATTTAAAGAAGGTTGCGATTTTGTTCGATGCGTTCATTCCCATACTGGTCACCTTACCTTTCGTCAGAGTAGTAGACCCACTTCTTCTGGCTGGTGAATGCAATGATCGTCAGGACGCAGACGATGATGAACATGATCCATGCCAGAGCGGATGCCATACCCATGTCATACGACTTGAATGCGTAGTTGTAAACCAGCAGAGAGATCAGCGTGGTGGAACCACGGGGGCCGCCGTTGGTGATGATGTACGGGCCATTGAACTCCTGGAATGCCTGGCAGATCTGAGTGACCAGGTTGTAGAAGATGATGGGGGTGATCATCGGGACGGTGATGGAGAAGAACTGACGCCACTTGCCGGCACCGTCGATGGTGGCAGCCTCGTACAGGTCTGCGGGCACGCCCTTCAGAGCGGCCAGGAACAGCACCATGGCAGAGCCGAACTGCCAGATACGCAGGAAGCAGATGATCCACAGCGCGTAGTGGGGGTCGCTCAGCCACTCCGGGCCCTGTGCCAGACCGAAGGTCACGGCACGCAGCACGGTGTTGAGCAGGCCGTCCTTGCTGAACACAGCCTTCCACAGCACGGCGATGGCAACGGAGCCGCCCAGGATGGAGGGAATGTAGTACACGGTACGGAACAGGTTGACGCATGCGATCTTGAAGTTCAGGATGTATGCGATGAACAGCGCAAAGACCAGCTTCAGCGGCACGGTGATGAAAGCGTACTTGAAGGTGATGAGCAGCGCCTTGGTGATCTTGGTGGTGGTAAAGGCCGTGATGTAGTTGGCCAGACCAACGAACTGGGTGCCGCTCTTGAAGAAGTTCATATCGGTGAAGCTGTAGTACAGCGACTGACCGAAGGGAACTGCCTTAAAGACGACGAAGCCGATGATCCAGGGGATCAGATAAAACAGACCCTGATATTTGTCCAGCCATTTCTGGAACGGGGTGCGCCCGATGGCGGGAGCATTGCTTTCTTTCATCTGGGAAATCCTCCTTTTTAAGGAATTTCGGAGCATGAGACGGACGAAGGGGTAACAGACTGGATACAGCTTTGTCAGAAATTTGTAACATATCCCTGACAAAAAAGGGGCATCTGCCGGTCGGGCGGCAGGTGCCCCTCCGTTTTAGCCAAAGGGTGCCCTTTATATGTACGTCACCGCACACAGCGGCACTCTGAAGAAAAACTTAGCCGATGGTGTAACCAACAGACTCCATGCCGTCCAGCAGGGTGTCAACAACGTCTGCACCGGAAACGCCGTCGTAGTCAACGGTGTCGAACACTTCCTGATAGATGCCGGTGCCGGAAGCCTTCAGGTCGTTGTTTTCGAACAGGGGATCCAGCTTGTTGGTGGTGAAGGCCATGACCTTTGCATTTGCCTCAGCAACCAGATCCTTGACAGCGCCGGCTTCCTGAGCAGCAGCCAGACCAGCCTTGGAAGCGGGGATGCCGCACTCGGAACCCATGATGGCAGCGCCCTTGCCGTTGTTCAGCAGGAAGTCGATCAGGGTAGCAGCCTCGGCAACGCACTTGCTGGTCTTGGTGATGGCCAGACCCATGGAGACCTTGGAGAAGCCGCCGTTGTTGTCGCCGAACTTGATCTCCTCGCCAACGGTGAAGCCGTCCTTGTTGGCGTCATCCAGAGCGGAGGAGTACTTGGAAGCAGCGGAATCCCACTCGAAGATACCTGCGATCTTACCGGTGATCCACTCGTTGGACTGGTGGGTAGCGGTATCGGAGTTAGCGGAGTAGTAGGTCTTCAGGTTCATCATGACGTGGCCGTCCACCAGGCTCTTGATGAAGTCGATGCCCTCAGCGATCTCGTCCTCGGTGTAGTTCAGGGTAGAGGTGACGGGGTCAGCCCAGTCCTTGCCGTACTTGGACTCGAGGTAGAAGACCATCAGGATCATACGGTCGTATGCGCCCAGATGCATGGGGTAGTAATCGTCGCCCAGCTTCTCCTTGAATGCCTTGCCGGCAGCCATCAGATCATCCAGAGACTTGGGAACTTCGGTGATGCCAGCCTTGTTGAAGGTGGTCATGTTCCAGAAGAAGATACGGCCGGTCATGGAAACGGGCACGCACTGCTGGGCGTTTGCAACGTAGCAGGCATCCATGGCAGCCTTGTCCCACTGGGTCAGATCCAGGAAGTTGGACACGGTGTTCAGGTCCACGAACTTGCTGCCGTCAGCAGAGTAGTTGTACAGCCAGTTCCAGTTCACCTGGCACACATCCTGTGCGTTGCCGGCGATGAAAGCGGCAGCCATCTTCTCTTCCCAGCCGGACCATGCGGCGAAGGTGGGCTCGATGGTGATGTTGCTGTGCTCAGCCTGGAACTCCTTGATGGCGTTCTGGTAAGCCTCGTGACGGCTGTCGCCGCCCCACCAGCTGATGGTCATGGAAACAGGGCCGTCAGACAGTGCCAGGCTCTCGTCTGCAGAAGCAGCGGGAGCGGAAGAAGCGGTGGAAGCAGCAGAGCTGGATGCAGCAGAGTTGCCGCCGCAGGCAGCCAGAAGGCCGGCAGCGCCCACAGCGCCGGTGACCTTCATGAAATCACGACGAGAAATTGCCTTGCTCATTTTCGTTCTCCTCCTAAATACAGAAAACATCATCTCGAACGGGGGTTCTGCACATACCCCGTTGTATACAATTATAATAACAAAACAACAACCAAAAAGAAAGACGTAAATTGCAGATATCTAAACAAAAAACGTACAAATATTGCTCTTGTTTTCACGCGAGAATTGATGCCTTTGCTGAAATGAATAAACTTGGCTCGAAAAACTGTGCAACATGTATATTTCGCCATTTTGCATAGAAAACTGGGATGCATCATAGGGGGAACGCCGAATTTTGCAATAATTTTGTAAACATTCGGTTTTGGAATATGGAACTGTTGCATACATTGTGGCAGAACAACACATTAAAATGGCCCGGATGCGGTCTTGCAAACTGATATATCAATAGCGCAAAAAATGTGCACTCTGATATATCAATCGTGTGAAGCGGGCATCCGGCACCGGTCTGCAGGCGTGGAAATCGGTGCTTCTTCGCCCTTTTGGGGGGTGAAGAAGCACCGACAGCGACATATTTTGCGCTGCTGCGTGGACTGCGCCTGTGGGCCGGGGATAAAAAAGAAAGGCTGCTGTGTCGTTGGACACAACAGCCTTGTATACAAACTTATTCGACCTGTGAAGCAGCTTTTTCGGCGTAGAACGCGCGTTTTGCCTTGAAGTAGCACTGGGGGCACATGCTCACGTACTGCACATCGTTTTCCAGATCGATGGCCACCTGCTCGCCCTCAAAGACGAATCTGCCGTTCACCCTGCGGCAGTTGCAGATGGCCTTGCGGCCGCAGGTGCAGATAGTTTTCATCTCCTCGATGGTGTGGGCCAGCTCCAGCAGGCGGGTAGAGCCGGGAAAGCCCTTGAGCGAAAAATCTGCCCGCAGGCCGTAGCAGATCACCGGAATGTTCAAATCCACCGTTACCATGAACAGCTGTTCTGCCTGCTGCGCAGTGAAAAACTGGCTCTCGTCGCACAGCACGCAGGCCAGCGGCGCACCGTCAGCGTTGGCCGTGCGCACGGCCTCGAACACGTCCGTCTCCGGCGGGATCAGCAGATCAGCCTTGCGGCGCACGCCAAGACGGCTCACCAGCTCACCGCCGCCCTTGGTGTCCACCTGTGGCTTGAGGATCAGCACCCGCATCCCCTGTTCTTCGTAGTTGTGGGCTACCTGCATCAGGGCGGTGCTCTTGCCGCTGTTCATTGCGCCGTAGCGGAAATACAGTTTTGCCATTTGAAAAACTCTCCTTACAGAAGAACCCTCTCAGCCAAAGCCTGACGGCTTTGCCAGCTCCCCCGATGGGGGAGCTTTTCTGCATCTTCCGGGCAGGCTGTCCTTCGCCGGAGAAGCAGAAACTTTCCCGTCCCCACTCATAAAGCTCCCCTTTGGGGGGAGCTGTCGAGCGTATGCGAGACTGAGAGGGTTCGGCGGCATCTCAGGCTTTGACTGAGAGGGTTCTCTTATTACTTATATAGGTACGTTCAGTCCTGATTGCGCAGGCGGTAGCCAAGGCTCATCAGGCTGTCGCCCAGATGGACGTTCTCCACCACCACATCGGGATACGGCACAGAGAGGTCATAGTGGGAGAAGTTCCAGAAGCCCTCGATGCCCAGATCCACCAGACGGCCGCTGACCTGTTCCGCACCGTCACGGGGCACACAGAGCACTGCGACCTTGGGGTGATGCTCGGCACAGAAAGACTCCAGCTCGTCGATATGGCGGATCTGGATGCCGTTGATCTCCTTGCCCACCTCGCTCTGTGCCACATCAAAGGCGGCAATCAGGCGGTAGCCGTTGGTATCGGTGGTGATAAAGCGGCTCACTGCCTTGCCCAGACGGCCGCAGCCGATCAGAATGGTGGGCAGGCGGTCGCCGTTGCCGAACAGCAGGCCTTCCAGAATGGAGAGCAGGTTTTCCACCGAGTAGCCGATGCCCTGCCGGCCATTCACATCGCCGATGCAGTTGAAGTCCTGCCGTACCTGCGAAGCGGTGGTGCCCATCTGAGCAGCCAGCTCGCGGGAAGAAATGCTGTTGATGCCGTCCGCCTGCAGAGAGCACAGATAGCGGTAATATTTGGGAAGACGCTTGATAACGGGAAGCGAAGCCCTTGCAGGAGTGCTCATAGAATACTTTCTCCTTTCGCTCTATCGCAGTACTTGCCGCAGCTGCCTGCTTTACAGATGCGGCGCAGAGAAACCCCAATCCGTTTACGGGTCCATATTGCAGATATTACAGTCAATCATTTAAAGTATACTGCACCGATGGAGAATGTCAAATCATTCTCAAAAAATTTTTATGAAATGTTACCGCTTTTTTGCTGCAGCGGGTCTGCATAGCCCGGCACAGGCTGGGGAATGCTGACAGAAAACGCAGGAGGAAAGCATATGAACGATGAAACGCAGCTGACCGACGCGCGTCGGCTGGAAAAGGAAGAAATCGAAGATCTGGGCACGGTCACGCTGGCCCGCGGGGAGCATGTGATCCACTGCCTGACCGTCATCGGCCAGATCGAAGGCCATTCGGAAGCGCCGCAGGGCCAGAAGACTACGAAGTATGAGCATGTCATCCCGCAGCTGGTGGCCGCGCAGGAGGACCCCCGCATCGAGGGCCTGCTGGTGCTGCTGAACACGGTAGGTGGTGATGTGGAAGCAGGCCTTGCGCTGGCGGAGCTGATCGCCAGCGTGTCCAAACCCAGCGCGACGCTGGTGCTGGGCGGCGGGCACTCCATCGGCATCCCGCTTGCCGTCAGCGCCCGGCGCAGCTTCATCGTGCCCACAGCCACCATGACCGTGCACCCGGTGCGGCATTCCGGCGTCATTCTGGGGGTGCCGCAAACCATGCGCAGCTTTGAGCAGATGCAGCAGCGCATCACCGGCTTCGTAGCGGCCCACAGCGGCATGACCGAAAAACGCTACACCGACCTGATGCTTCACACCGGCGAGCTGGTGATGGACATGGGCACCGTGCTGGATGGACGCCGGGCCGTGAAGGAAAAGCTCATTGATGAGCTGGGTGGGCTTTCGGATGCGCTGGCGTGGCTGTATAAAGAGATTGAACGCAAATGAAGGCCGATTTTGTACAACAATAGGTTTGCCATTTTCTTCCCTGCGTGGTACAATAATAAAATCAAATAGTGTGTCTACTACAAATGTGGGGAACAGAGAAGAATGGCGACAAGAAAACGTAAAACAACAACACGGCGCGCAGCATCGCGCAAAAAGCGCGCCGAACAGCGGCTCCCGGCAGGGCTTGGCACCCTGTTCGCAGGCCTTTTGCTGGTGGTGCTGGCCTTTGTGGAGGGAGATTCGGCATGGAAGGCCCTGCACGATGTGCTGTTCGGACTTTTTGGCTGCGGCAGCTTTGTGCTGGGCGCAGCCGTGTGCTGCCTTGCTGTGCAGTATACCCGGGGCGAAGACCTTCTGCCCAAGATCTTCAAGCTGGTTCTGGGGCTGGTGTTTGCCTGCGGCACGGTGATCGTTTTTTCCGATATCCAGCCGCAGGGCATGTCGGCATTCCAGATGACAGCTGCCTGCTACGCAAACGGCGTGAATGCATGGATCGGCGGCGGTGCGTTGGGCGCACTGCTGGGCGGCAGCCTGCTGCTGCTGTGCGGACGGCCTGCGGCAACCCTTATCATGATCGTGCTGGCACTGTGTGTCAGCCTGTACATTTTTGATCTGACCCCGGCAGAGGTGTGGCAATGGCTGTGCGCTGCGTTTGGCGGCGTGCACGCAAAGGGTGCGGCCATGGCGCAGCAGAGCGCAGCCCGCCGCGCTGAACGTGCCGCTGCCCGCGCGGCAGAAGCCGAGGCTGAGGAAGACTACGACGAAGCAGAAGATGAATACCGGGATGAGGAAGATGCCGAAGAGGAGATGGAAACTCCGGCTTTCCGCATCGGTGTGCCGGACTGGCTGAACGGCATCCGCCACTGGGGCCACAAGGTGACCGAAGAGATGGAGGCGGAGGAGCCGGAGGCCGCCCCGCAGCCGGAGCCGTCCGCAGATACTTCCGGCCAGCCGCTTGCCCAGCCGGAGCCTGCCGCCCCGGCTATCACGCCGGTGCAGGTACGGGTATCCCGGCCCCGGGCTTCCTTTGACGTAGACCTTGGCCCCGACCACACTGAGGTGAAGGAGGGCGGCAGCGAACCCATCGAGCCGCTCATCGTGGGCCCGGGCGGCACCTTTGGGCAGAACCCGCTGCGCCCGGCCCCCAGACCTGCCCCGCAGCCCATCGTACAGGACGCGGTGGAGACCGATGCATCCGATTTCTTTGCAAAAGCTGCACAGCCGGTGCAGCCTGCGGCAGCGGAAAGCTTTGATACTCCGGTCATGACCCCGGCAATGCCGACGGCCCAGCCGGAAAGCCCGGCAGCGGCAGTCACGCCGGAGATGCCCGCCGTGCCCATCCAGCCCGCAGTCCCGGCGGCACCCGCCCGGGTGAGCGCCGAAAACGCCGTTGCCATGCGCGGCACACCCGACGAGGACGGCTGGATCAGCATTACCAGCGAACCGGTGGAGGAAAAGGATATCAGCACGCTGGTGGCAGCGGCAATGGAAAAGCCTGCCGTTTCCGAGCAGGCCGCGGCAGCGGCCCCTGTGGACGAGACCGAACCGGTGGATACTTATCAGTACCAGTATCCGCCCATTGAGCTGTTTGAAAAATCGCAGGACGAGACCGACCCCGGCGCGCAGGAAGAGCTGAAAGCCAACGCCCAGAAGCTGGTGGATACGCTGGAAAGTTTTGGCGTGCGCACCCGTGTGCTGGATATCTCCCGGGGCCCCTCCGTTACCCGGTACGAGGTGCAGCCCATGGCGGGTGTCAAGATCAGCCGCATCACCTCGCTGGCAGACGATATCGCCCTGAACCTTGCGGTGGCGGACGTGCGTATGGAAGCGCCCATCCCCGGCAAGCCTGCCGTGGGCATTGAGGTGCCCAACCACAAAAAGACCCCGGTGTATATCCGCAGCGTGTTCGAGAGTCAGAGCTTTTTGCGCATGACCTCACCGTTGGGCATTGCACTGGGCAAGGACATTGCCGGTGTGGCACAGGTGGCAGACCTGTGCAAGATGCCCCATCTGCTCATTGCAGGCAGCACCGGCAGCGGTAAATCCGTGTGCGTGAACAGCATCATCATGAGCCTGCTGTTCCGCTCCAGCCCGGAGGACGTGAAGCTGCTGCTGATCGACCCCAAGGTGGTGGAGCTGGCCGAGTACAATGGCATTCCCCACCTGCTGATGCCGGTGGTCACCGAGCCGAAAAAGGCCGCAGGTGCCCTTGGCAGCGCGGTGCAGGAGATGGAGCGCCGCTATCATCTGTTTGCAGAGAACAATGTGCGCGACATCAAGTCTTTCAACAAGCTGGCCGCAGAACGGCCTGATCTGGAAAAAATGCCCTACATCGCCATTATCATCGACGAGCTGGCCGACCTGATGATGGTGGTGGGCAAGGATGTGGAGGACTCCATCTGCCGCATCGCCCAGAAGGCCCGCGCCGCCGGTATGCACCTGATCGTAGCCACCCAGCGCCCCAGCGTGGACGTGATCACCGGCCTGATCAAGGCCAATATCCCCAGCCGCATCGCATTTGCAGTGTCCAGTCAGGTGGACAGCCGCACGATTCTGGACGGCTCCGGTGCCGAAAAGCTGCTGGGCATGGGTGATATGCTGTTCATGCCCGTGGGTGCGCCCAAGCCTACCCGTATTCAGGGCACTTTCGTGCGGGATGAGGAAATCAGCCGTGTGCTGGACTTCATCAAGCAGAGCGGCACCGTGCAGTATGACGAAGCCATGATCGAAGCCATGGAAAAGCACGCCATTCAGGACGGCAAGAAAGGCAGCGGCGGCGCGGACTCCGACGAGGATCCCGATACCGACCCGATGTTCAAGCAGGCCGTGGAGGTGGTCATCGATGCCGGTCAGGCCTCCACCAGCCTGCTGCAGCGCCGCTGCAAGCTGGGCTACGCCCGCGCGGCCCGTATCATGGACGAGATGGAACAGAAAGGCATCATCGGACCCTACGAGGGCGCCAAGCCCCGCGCTGTGCTTATCAGCCGCCAGCAGTGGCTGGAAATGCAGATGAACCAACCGGAGGAATGACCCTCTCAGGCGCTGACGCGCCAGCTCTCCCGAAGGGCGAGCTTTATGAGTGGGTAAGATATCATCTGCCTTTAAAGAGAAACTGGATGAAAAGATGCAAAAAGCTCCCCCCATCGGGGGAGCTGGCAACGCCGTAAGGCGTTGACTGAGAGGGTTTAACAATAAAAAGGAGCATTATGGACAACTCTTCCCCAAAAATCTACACTGAATTTCTGCCCATCAGCCGGGCAGACATGGAAGCCCGGGGCTGGGACCAGCTGGACTTTGTGGTGGTGGGCGGCGACGCCTATGTGGACCACCCCAGCTTCGGCACTGCCATCATCAGCCGCCTGCTGGAAGCCGAGGGCTACAAGGTGGGCGTGCTGGCCCAGCCCCGCTACACTGACTGCGAGGACTTCAAGCGGTTCGGCAAGCCGAAGTACGGCTTCTTCATTGGCGGCGGCAACGTGGACAGCATGGTCAGCCACTATTCCGTGGCCAAGATCCCCCGCGCCGAGGACGAATATTCTCCCGGCGGCAAGGGCGGTGCCCGCCCGGACCGCAGCGCCACCGTGTACACCAAACTGGCCAAGGAAGCTTACCCGGACCTGCCGGTCATCCTGGGCGGTCTGGAAGCCTCCCTGCGGCGCTTTGCCCACTACGATTACTGGATGGACACCGTGCTGCCCAGTATCGCCGAGAGTTCCGGTGCGGACATCATCAGCTTTGGCATGGGCGAACACCAGACCGTGGAGATCGCCCGCCGTCTGGCCGCCGGAGAACCGGTGGAGCAGATCACCGATGTGGACGGCACCTGCTACCTGACCGACTTCGACCACCTGCCGGAGCGGTATGTGGAGTGTGCCGGCTTCAAAAAGGTGGCCAGCGATAAGACCGCCTACGCCAAGGCCTGCCGCATCCAGATGGACAATCAGGACGTGGTCAGCGGCCAGATCATCGTGCAGAAGCAGAGCGAGAAGTATCTGGTGCAGAACATCCCGGCAAAGCCGCTGGTGCGCTGGGAGCTGGACAAGGTCTACGCCCTGCCCTACACCCGCCGGTATCACCCCATCTACGAGGCCATGGGCGGCGTGCCTGCCATCCGGGAGGTGCAGTTCTCCATCATCCAGAACCGCGGCTGCTTCGGCGGCTGCAACTTCTGCGCCATCCAGCTGCATCAGGGCCGCCGGGTCACCAGCCGCAGTGCGGACAGCATCGTGGAGGAAGCCGAGCGCATGACCCACGAGCCGGATTTCAAAGGCTACATCCACGATGTCGGCGGCCCCACCGCCAACTTCCGGTTCCCGTCCTGCCGCGAGCAGATGCTGCGGGGCGTGTGCAATGGCGGCAAGCACTGCCTGGCCCCCACCACCTGCTCCCACATGATCGTGGACCACAGCGATTACCTGAAGATCCTGCGCCGGGTGCGGGAGCTGCCGGGTGTGAAGAAAGTGTTCATCCGCAGCGGCATCCGCTTTGATTACCTCATGGCCGACCCGGACGACACCTTCTTCAAGGAGCTGGTGGAGTACCACGTCTCCGGCCAGCTGAAGGTGGCTCCGGAGCACTGCGCGCCCAACACCCTGGCCTACATGGGCAAACCGCCCATCGAGACCTTCAACAAGTTCAAGGACAAGTTCTATGAGCTGAGCAAGAAGGCCGGCAAAAAGCAGTATCTGGTGCCCTACCTCATGTCCAGCCACCCGGGCAGCACCCTGAAGGATGCCGTCTATCTGGCCGAGTACCTTTATAAGAACCACATGCGCCCGGAGCAGGTGCAGGATTTCTACCCCACTCCCGGCACCGTGAGCACCTGCATGTTCTACACCGGCCTCGACCCCTACACCCTCAAGCCGGTGTTCGTGGAAAAGACCCCCGAGGGCAAGGCCCTGCAGCGTGCATTGCTGCAATACTATGAGCCCCGCAACGCCGAAAAGGTGGTCAAGGCCCTGCGGATGACCCACCGGGAGGACCTCATCCCCCTGCTGGTGCCCGCCGAGGGCCGCCGCGCGGTGCAGCGCTCGGCCCGCCGCGCCGACAGCCCGGAGGTGACCATCCACAACGACGGCACCTACACCGTGCGCCCCAACCAGAAGGGCAAGGGCAAGCCTGCCCACGGCCCGAACCGCACCGCCGCCCCTGCCGGGCGTCAGCCCAGCCCGGGTGCCCGCTTTGCGCCGCACTCGGCCCCCGGACACAAACCCAAAAAGAATCAACAGAAAGAGAATACATCGTGGAAAACTGGAACAAAGAAAAAGTGACCCCGAAAAGGAAAACCGGCCTGCTGCAGCGGCTGCTGTCGCTGGCCGCTGCGGCCGCACTGGCCCTGAGCCTTGTAGGCTGTGGTACCTCGGCTGTGGTGCCGGGCGGCAGTGCCGACGTGGTGCCCAACCCTTCCTCTACGGCAGCCAGCGTGGATGCCCCGTTCGAGATGCACTTCATCGACGTGGGGCAGGCGCTGAGCGTGCTGGTGGAATGTGACGGCCAGTTCATGCTGTACGACGGCGGCAACGTGGACGACGGCAGCCTGGTGGTGTCCTACCTGCAGAAGCAGGGGGTGGAAGAGCTGCAGTATGTATTCTGCTCCCACGCCCACGAGGACCATGTAGGCGGCCTGGCGGCTGCGCTGGCCTACTTCCCGGCCAATCATGTATACAGCCCGGTGACGGAGGCCTCCACCAAGTGCTTCCGGGATTTTGTCAAGTACACCCAGCAGCAGGGCCTGCAGGTGGAAGTGCCCGCCGTGGGCACCACCTGGCCCCTGGGCAGTGCTAGCGTGACCATGCTGGGCCCCGTGGCGCAGTACAGCGACACCAACGATACCTCCATCGTGCTGCGCATCGACTACGGTTCCACCAGCTTTCTGCTCACCGGTGACATGGAAAAGACCGCAGAGAGCGACCTTGTGGCCAGCGGTGCCAATCTGAAAGCCGATGTGCTGCAGGTGGGCCACCACGGTTCCAGCACCTCCACCGGCTACGCCTTCCTGAACGCGGTCCTGCCGGAGATGGGCATCATCTCCTGCGGGGTGAACAACAAATACGGCCACCCGCATGAGGAGACCCTGAGCATCCTGCGGGACGCCGGGGTGGTCGTGTACCGCACCGACCTGCTGGGCACCATCACCATTGGCAGCGACGGCCAGAACTACACCGTGGGCACCGAGCACTTTGCCGCCGATGCCGAGTTGAACCCCACCGACCCGGCGGCTGCCAGCACGGCACAGCAGGCTTACATCGGCAATGTGAACAGCAAAAAGTTCCACCTGCCCACCTGCCCGAACCTGCCGGCCGAGAAGAACCAGATCCTCTTCTCCAGCTACGACGAGGCCATCGAGGCAGGCTACACGCCCTGCTCCACCTGCATCAAATAAGAGTACTCCCTCAGTCAAACCCTTCGGGTTTGCCAGCTCCCTCTGAGATGGAGCCTTCTGACGGAACCGGGATGTTTCCTGTTGAAAGCGGAACGTTTCCGGACCGTCAAAGCCCCCTCCCCGAGGGGGCTGGCACGGCGTGAGCCGTGACTGAGGGATTTTTTGCATTCTCCGGGATTGATAAAATCCCATAGCTGCGGTATACTTAAAACCACTTTATTTCAAAAAAGCAAGGAGGAACCGCAGATGCAGCTGGGGCAGAGCAGGACCCTGCCGGTGGAAAAACCGGAGCAGATCGACCTTGCGCAGGCAGCGCGGTATTTCGGCGCGCGCGGGGAGGCGGACACCGCCACCATGGCCCTGCTGCAGCGCTGCGCCGTACCGTTGCTGGCCGCTGCGACGCCCCGCGCCGTCTGGCTGCGGGCGGAGGTGAAGGCGCTGGCCGAAGCCGGCATCCTGCGGGGCAGCGACGTGATGCGGCATCTGGAGGGCTGCGGGCAGGCCATTCTGCTGGCCGTGACCCTTGGCCTCGGGGTGGACGCCCAGATCCGCCGCGCCGGGGTGGGGGATATCGCCGCCGGTGTAGCGTCCGATGCGCTGGGCAGCGCCCTGGCGGAGCAGACCGCCGACGCGGCGGAAGCCGAGCTGCGCCAGCTGGCCGCAGCCGAGGGGAGTTACCTCACCGGGCGGTTCTCGCCGGGCTATGGCGACTGGGACATCGCGGTGCAGCCGCTGGTGGCCGCCGCGCTGGACACGGCGCGCCGGGCCGGGCTGTGCGTCACCGATACCAACCTGATGACCCCCCGCAAAAGCGTGACCGCCATTCTGGGGGTCGGCGACCATCCGGTCAAGGGACATCTGGCCGGGTGCGGGCACTGTGTGCTGCGCACCCGCTGCGAATACAGAAAGAGGGGAAAGACCTGTGCAAGTGAGTGAACTTTTCAAGCAGAGCAATACCATCCTGCTGGACGGCGGCATGGGCACCATGCTGCAGGCGGCCGGCCTGAAGCTGGGCGCCCGGCCGGAGGAACTGAACATCACCGACCCGCAGCTCATCGAGGGCATCCATGCGCAGTATGCCGCAGCGGGCAGCCGTATCATCAACGCCAACACCTTTGGCGCGTCGGCCCACAAGCTGGCGGGCAGCGCCTACAGTCTGGAAGAGATCATTGCGGCGGGCATTGCCAACTGCAAGCGGGCCTGTGCGCCCTATGGTGCGCTTGCCGCGCTGGATGTCGGCCCGCTGGGCGAGCTGCTGGAACCCAACGGCACCCTGGCCTTTGAGGATGCCGTGGAAGAATACGCCCGCATCGTGCGGGCCGGTGCGGCGGCCGGGGCCGACCTGATCTTTTTTGAGACCTTCACTGACCTGTACGAGCTCAAGGCCGCGCTGCTGGCCGCTCGGGAAAACTCCAGCCTGCCCATCCTGGCCAGCATGAGTTTTGAAGCCGGCGGCCGCACCTTTACCGGCTGCACGGTGGAGAGCTTCGGCGTCACCGCCCGGGGTCTGGGGGCCAGCGCCGTGGGCATCAACTGCTCGCTGGGCCCCAAGGAGATCTTCCCCATGGCAAAGCGCCTGACCGAGGCCGTGCCCGGCAACTTTCCGGTGTTCGTCAAGCCCAACGCGGGTCTGCCCCGGGCCGACGGCAGCGGCTACGACATTACCCCGCAGCTGTTTGCGCTGGAAATGAAGCCCTACCGGGAGCTGAATCTGTTTGCCGCCGGCGGCTGCTGCGGCACCACGCCGGAGTTCATCCGGCTGCTGAACGGGGTGTTCAAGGGCTGTGTGCCGGGCCGCCCGGCCCACGCCATGCCCTCGGTGCTGTGCACCCCCATGAATTATGTCAACGTGGACGGCATCACCGTGGTGGGCGAGCGCATCAACCCCACCGGCAAAAAGCGCTTCCAGCAGGCACTGCGGGAGAATGATATGAACTATGTTCTGGAACAAGCCGTGAGCCAGGTGGAAGCCGGGGCGCAGGTGCTGGACGTGAACGTGGGTGCCCCCGGCGTGGATGAACCGGCCCTGATGCCGCAGGTGGTCAAGGCCCTGCAGAGCGTGGTCAGCCTGCCGCTGCAGCTGGATTCCTCCAACGTGCAGGCACTGGAAAACGGCCTGCGGGTGTACAACGGCAAGCCCATCGTCAACTCCACCAACGGCGAGCCGGAAAAGCTGCGGGCCATCCTGCCCCTGTGCAAAAAGTACGGCGCGGCCATCGTGGGCCTTGCCATCGACGAGCGGGGCATCCTGCCCGCCGCAGAGGACCGCGTGGCCATTGCCCGCCGCATCACCGAGGCGGCACTGGAAGCCGGAATCCCCCGCGAGGACATCTACATTGACTGCCTGACCCTGACCGCCAGCGCCCAGCAGAAGGATGTGCTGGCCACGGTGCAGGCGCTGGAAGCCTGCAAGAAGGAGCTGGGCGTGCGCACCATCCTGGGCGTGTCCAACATCAGCTTCGGCCTGCCCTGCCGTTCCTACCTGAACACCACCTTTCTCACCATGGCCATGTATGCCGGGCTGGATCTGGCCATCATGAACCCCTCCAGTGAAGAGATGATGGCCGCCGTATATGCCTACAACGTGCTGACCAACCGGGACGCGCAGAGCATGCAGTACATTGAGCGCTACGCAAACCGGGTGCCTGCCTCCACGGCCCTGAAGCAGGCAGCCCAGGCCGCACCTACGGCGGCAGCTTCCGACGGGAGCGCTGAAATTTCCGGCCCCTATGCGGCGCTGATCAAGGCGGTGGAAAAGGGCCTGAAGGGCGACGCCGCTGCCCAGACCCGCGCCCTGCTGGCCGAAAAGCAGCCGCTGGAAGTGGTGGACGAAGCCCTGATTCCGGCGCTGGACATCGTGGGTGCCAAGTATGAGAAGGGCACCCTCTTCCTGCCGCAGCTGCTGCAGGCTGCCAGCGCCGCCCAGAGCGCCTTTGAGGAGATCAAGACCGCCATTGCCCAGAAAGGCGAGGGCAGCGCCAGCAAGGGCCGCATCGTGCTGGCCACCGTGAAGGGCGACGTGCACGACATCGGCAAGAACATCGTCAAGGTCATTCTGGAAAACTACGGCTTTGAGGTCATCGACCTGGGCCGTGATGTGCCGGTGGAGACCGTGGTGGACACCGTGCGGGAAAAGGATGTGCATCTGGTGGGCCTTTCGGCCCTGATGACCACCACCCTCAAGAGCATGGAGGAGACCATCGCCGCCCTGCATGCAGCCAAACTGGACTGCAAGATCATGGTGGGCGGTGCCGTGCTCACCCCGGAATACGCCGAAAAGATCGGCGCGGACTGGTACGCTAAGGACGCCAAGCGCAGCGCCGACATCGCCAAGGAATTCTTTGGGGTGTGATTCCTGCAAAAACAGAGAAGGAGAAAACCATGAAAAATACGGCTTTCAGCCTGATGACGGCATTGCTGGCAGTGATGAACGAAAGTGAACCGAAAGACCCGTACTATGTGCTGGCGCAGTATTTTTTGTATCACTTCGACCAGCTGCGGGATCTGAACATCTACGACGTGGCGGATGCCTGCTATGTGTCCCGCAGCGGCATCCGGCGGTTTTGCCAGTCCATCGGCTTTGACAACTTTTCCGACCTGAAGGCTGAGGCCGATGAATGGAAGCGCCAGTGCAACTACTTCATCGGCTACAGCGTGCGTCCGGACTACAAGGAATACCTTTCCGGCAGCATCGGGGAGATGATGGAGGAAATCAACCGCATTGCCACTCCCGCTGTACTGGATAAGCTGGCCGAAAGTATTCATGCCAGCCGACATGTGGTGCTCTTCACCTCGGATTTTTCCGGCATGGCGGCTCGCAGCTTCCAGCAGTCCATGGTGGTCATGGGCAAGCTGGTGCAGATCGTGTCCGATGCCCACTATACGCTGGATTATCTGAAAGTGCTGACACCGGAGGACCTGCTCATTACAGTTTCAGCCACCGGCAACTTTGCCACCCTGATGGAGCCAATGGTGCAGAAGGCTGCAGCCTATAAGGTGCTGGTGACGGTCAACCACGCCATAAAAATGTGGAAAAGCTACGATCAGGTGATCTACCTGAGCGAAAAGGACAACAGCGGTGCCCGCACGGTGTACTCCCAGTATGGTATGACCTATTTCTTTGATATCCTGTACAGCTACTATGTGAACAACTACCGGGAGACTGACCTGCTGCAGGGTCCAATTTCTGAACTGCCTTTGTCGGATTCTCAAAAAATGCGGGTGCAAAGATGTGCAGAATGACGGGTGAAACCGTGGAACTGCTCAAAAACAAAAGAATAAATTGTTCAACCATCCAAACGGGGTTCGCATCGCGAACCCCATTTTTTGTCGGAGATGTGTTACGATAGTCCTGCAAAGAATTGAACCCGCGGGGGCTTCTGCGACGGCAGAACAGACTGACAAAGATGGAAAGGATCACACTATGTATTACGGACACAACCCCAAATTCCCGGACAACTTCATGTGGGGCGCTTCCAGCGCTGCCTGGCAGGTGGAAGGCGGAGTCGCCGATGGCGGACGCACGCCGGCCATCATCGACCTGAACTCCAAGACCAAGAAGCCGTTTGCGGATAACACCTATGCGGCGGATCACTATCATCACTACAAGGAAGATGTGGCCCTGATGGCAGAGTGCGGTTTCTCCAGCTATCGTTTCTCGCTCAGCTGGTCCCGCATCATCCCTCATGCAGACGGCAAGGTGAACCCCGAAGGCATCGCGTTCTACAATGATCTGATCAATGAGCTGGTGGCCCACAACATCACCCCCATCATTACCCTGTATCACTACGACCTGCCGGTCTGGGTGGATGAGCTGGGCGGCTGGAAAAGCCGCGACACCGTGGAAAGATTCGAGCACTACTGCCGCGTCTGCTTTGAGAACTTCGGCGACCGGGTCAAATACTGGCTGTCGCTGAACGAGCAGAATATGCAGATCTGCTATGGCAACTGGCTGGGCGTCAGCAAGGGCTGTGACGACTGGTTCAAGGATCAGTGGAAGATCAACCATATCATGAACCTGTGCCATGCCAAGGCTGTCAACGCCTGCCATGAGATGGTGGCGGGCGGCAAGATCGGCCCTGTGCCCGGCTGCGTGCCCATCTACCCGGAGACCTGCCGCCCCGAGGATCAGATCGCTGCTATGAACGCCGAGGAGTTCACCGAGAAGTTCTGGATCGATACCTATGTTTACGGCGAGTACAGCAACTTTATCAAGCACTACTGGAAAGAGAACGACATCGACATCGGAATGCAGCCCGGCGATGCAGAACTGATGAAGAGCGCCAAAATCGATTTCATCGCCGTCAACTGCTACCGCAGCAACGTTGCAAAGTATGCGCCGCATGACGCAAAACAGCAGGATTATCTGCTGAATAAGAACGGCGTCAAGGGCCAGATGGTGTTCCCCGTGGAGCCGGGCCGCTACGCTCTGACCCGCAATCCCTATGTCGAGTACACCGACTGGGATTGGGAGATCGACCCCTCCTGCCTGCGCTATGAGATGCGTTACCTGTGGGATCACTATCACCTGCCCATGATGATCACCGAGAACGGTTATGGCGCCCATGAGACGAAGGACGCCGACGGCCAGGTGCACGATCAGGGCCGCATCGACTACTTGCGGGAGCACATTTATCAGCTGGGCATGGCCATCGAGGACGGCTGCGAGGTCATCGCATACAACCCCTGGTCCTTCACCGATCTGCTGTCCACCGGCAATGGCATGGCAAAGCGTTACGGTCTGGTGTACATCGACACCACCGATGAGGAGCAGAACGCGGCCAAGAGCGTGGAAGAGCTGTCCATGAAACGTATCCGGAAGGATTCCTTCTACTGGTACTCCAAGCTGATCCGTTCCAACGGTCAGGACTGGGGAAAGGAGATGCTGAAATAATGGCAAAGAAGGATTATAAGGCCATGGCGGCCGGCATCATCAAGCAGGCCGGCGGAGCGGACAACATTGTCAGCGCGACCCATTGCATGACCCGTCTGCGCCTTGTACTGCGGGATCGATCCAAGTTTGACACCGATGCCGTCAAGCAGGTGCCCGGCGTGCTGAACGTCATCATCCAGAACGGCGAATATCAGGTGGTCATCGGCCAGGATGTCCCTGACCTGTATGAAGAGGTCGTCAAGATCGACGGCATCCAGGCCGGCGGCAGCGTGCAGGACGATGAGGCCGCAGCCAAGGATCTGGCACAGGATCACGGCAACATCGGCAACGCGATCCTCTCCTTCATCGGCGGCACGTTCAGCCCGGTGATCCCGGTGCTGGTGGCAGGCGGCCTGACTGGTGCGGTGCTGTCCCTGCTGACCAACGTGTTCGGCGTCTCGACGGAGTCTGGCACCTACACCATCTTCTACGCCATCAACCAGGCGACCTTCTACTTCCTGCCCATCTTCATCGGCTTTGCAGCCGCTGCCCGCCTGAAATCCAATGGTTTCCTGGGCGCATTTCTGGGCGCGATCCTGCTGTACTCCAGCATCAACGGTGCCGAAGGTCTGGACTTCTTCGGCATCCCGGTGCAGGCTATCAGCTATAACAGCACCGTGTTCCCGGTCATTCTGGGCGTGCTGTTCATGAGCGTGGTCTACAAGTTCCTGCAAAAGCATATCCCGGTCTTTCTCAAGACCATCGTCGTCCCGCTGCTGACCATGCTGATCACGGTGCCTGTCACCCTGATCGTTCTCGGCCCCATCGGCAACACCGTGGGCACCTGGCTGGCAAACGGTGTTTACGCTCTGTACCAGGCAGTTCCCGCGCTGGCCGTCATGGTCATCGGCATCACCACCCCGCTGATGGTTTTCTTTGGCATGAACAACGCCACCTACCCTGTGGTCTTTGCCCTGATGGCAGCTGTCAACTCTGACCCGCTGATCTGCACTGGCATGGCTCCCGCAAACGTGGCCGTTGGTGGTGCCTGCTTGGCCGCATCCCTGCTGTCCAAGAATGTGGAAGAAAAGTCCGTCAGCGTCTCCGCCGGTATCACCGCTCTGTGCGGCATCACCGAGCCGGGCGTCTACGGTGTGCTGTTCCCCAAGACCTACCCGCTGATTGGCGCTATGATCGGTGGCGGCATCGGTGGTCTGTTGGCCGGTATCCTGGGCATGACCCAGTACGTTATCTCCACGCCGGGCTTCATCAGCCTGCCTGCCTACATTGACCCCACCGGTTCCAGTTACAACCTTATCGTCTCGGTCATCGTGATGATTGTGGCTGTGGTCCTGGGATTCGTTGCAACCTACGCACTGGGCAAGCGCGCCGAAGCTAAGAAATAAGCCCCTGCAACAGGAAGAAAAGCAAGATCCCATCTGCAAAGGAAGAGCCGCTGCATCACACAAGAGAACGACGCGGCGGTTCTTCTTTTTTCGGCCCGCACAGGGAAGTACTGTGGTGGGCCGGTACCGTAAAGTGTGGCCGACAAAGCAAATAAAAATACCTTCCATTGGAGCCGTTCTGCTCCAGCGGAGGGTGTTTTACATTATACGCTTTGTTTTTTCTTGGACTTGTTTGCCAGCTGGTCGACGATCCACGAGGCGAAGAAACCCAGTGCAAGGCCCAGCACAAGGCCGCCCAGCACATCGGTGGGGAAGTGCACATACAGGTACAGCCGGGTAAAGGCGATGAAAGCCGCCAGCACCAGCGCGGGGACGCCCAACTTCCGGTTTTGCAGCCAGAGCGCAAAGGCTGCCGCAAAAGCCGAGGCCGTGTGCCCGGAGGGGAAGGAGTGGCCATGGGGACGCTTGACCAGAATGGTGATCGCCGTGTTCACGTCGCAGGGGCGGGGCCGGGCGAACAGCGGCTTGAGGATGCAGTCCCCGGCCACCAGATACAGTACCAGCGCCGTGGCCATGGCGCACCCGGCCTTGCGGGTGCGGCGGAACAGCAGCAAAAGCAGCGTGAACGCGATCCAGATCTCACCGTGCTCACCGGCGTAGTTGAGAAAGACGGCCAGCGCATCCAGCACCGGGTTGTGGAACTGCTGCAGCCAGTCCAGAAATGCGAATTCAAACGGCATAAAGAACCTCCTGTCTGTTGGTTCTATGGTAACACATCTTCCGACCCACCACAACCCGGCAGGCAAAAAACAGGAGTGCAGAAATAAGTTACATCTGTTATATTTGGATGCGATATTACAACGCGGAAAGCAAAAACGCCCGTTCCGACGGTAAAGGCCGGAACGGGCGCAGGATGCGAGAGGATCAGAGGCCCATCTCGGGCAGGGTGGGGTAGCTGTCGATGGCACCGTGCTTCTGTACGCTCAGGCCGCAGAACCGGTTGGAAAAGTCCAGGTACTCCTCCAGCTTTTTGCGGGGCAGCTTTTCCAGCTTGTCCACCGTCACGCCGTCCCGGCTCAGCTGCCACAGGAAGGAACCGATGAAGCCGTCGCCCGCACCGGTGGTGTCCACGGCTCTGACCTTCTGGCAGGGGGCAAAGGCATGGGAGGCGCGGGTGTAGGCGTAGGCCCCCTTGCTGCCGCAGGTGTACAGCACCAGCTGTACATCCCCGGCAAACAGCTGGGGCAGGGCGGCTTCGATGTCGGCGGTGCCGGTGAGAAACTCCAATTCCTCGTCCGAGACCTTCAGGATGTTGGACAGCGGCAGGAACTGCAGCACGGTCTGGCGCAGCATCTCCCGGTCGGGCCAGAGGGGGAAGCGGAGGTTCGGGTCAAAGCTCACGATCGCACCGGCCTCTCGGGCGGCTCCGATGGCAGCCAGATGGGCGTGGCGCATGGGGCTGTCCACCAGCGAGACGCTGCAGAAGTGCAGGGCAAAAGCGTCGCGGAACCAGGCCAGGTCGATCTGCTCCGGGGCATACAGCAGGTCGGCCGAGGGCTTGCGGTAAAAGCTGAAGGTGCGGTTGCCGTCCTCCTCCAGGCTCACGAAGGCAAGGGCGGTGTTGGCCTTGTCGGTGAACACCAGATGGCTCAGGTCGATGCCGCAGGCTTCCAGCTCCCGTGCGATTTTGTGGCCGAAGGGGTCATCGCCCAGCTGGGTGAGAAAGCTGCTGGCACCGCCCAGACGGGCAAAGGCAGCGCAGACATTGGCCGGTGCGCCGCCGGTGCGCGGGCTGAAGGACGGCACCTCGTCAAAGGCGCATCCTACGCGGGACGGGATCATGTCAATCAGCGCTTCGCCGATGGAAAACAGAGTATTGCCGGGCATAGAAAACCTCCAGATCACAAATTGCAGAGTTCACAGGCTGCCCCGGTCAGCTTTACGCTCACATCGCCGGGGGCAGGGTAGTACCGGGTGCTGAACACCGTGGCTCCCCCGTTCAGGAAGATTTCCAGCGAGGAATTGTCGCCCACCACCCGCAGGCTGCGGCAGGGGGCTGCCAGCCGGGCGCGGCGCACGGTGCGGCCGTCGGCCAGAGCGGGGTCGGTGAAGCGCAGGGTGCAGGTGCAGTCCTGTTCAGTATACACCAGCTGCACCCCCTGCGCAACCGTCAGGCAGAAGTCTCCGGCGGGTGCGGCGGTCAGGTCAAAGCGCGGGGCAAGGAACACTTCCTCGCCGCTGGCGGCGTGCAGGGCGGCGGCGCTGCGCTGCGCGTCCAGCTCCGGCACCGGGTTCTGCAGCAGGGTGCCGTCCGGCCCGGCCGTCAGCACGCGGGGCACGGTGAAGCAGTGCTGCCAGCCGTAAGCCACGGTGGGCGCGTTGCCGTAGTCGGCGTCCGGCATGCCCATCCAGCCGATCTGGATGCGGCGGCCGTTGCCGTCCACAAAGCTCTGGGGGGCGTAATAATCAAAGCCTGCGTCCAGCTCGTGGAATTCGCTCAGGGTGCAGTCCCCGCGCCAGTCACCGTGGATGGCAAACCAGCCGCAGCCGTAGACGTTCTGGCAGTCGATGCCCTGGGGGGACACCGCCAGATACCATTGCCCGTCCAGACAGAACAGGTCCGGGCACTCCCACATGTAGCCGAAGGGTTCCGGGGTGGTCAGGGTGTTGATATGGGTCCAGCGGAGCTTATCGGTGCTTTCCAGCACCAGCACTTCGCCCTTGTCCTCCAGCGTGCGGGCACCCAGCACCATGTAGTACCGGCCTTCGTAGGCGAACACCTTGGGGTCCCGCACATGGCAGGTGAGCCCGGCGGGGTAGTCGCGGTTAGTCAGCAGGCACTGCTTGCTGTCGAGGGTCACGCCGTCCTTGCTGATGGCCAGGCAGACGTTGTGCCCGCGGCCCTCTTTGATGTAATCGAAATTGCCGGGGTGCTTGACGTTGCCGGTGTAGTAGAGGTACATGGTGCCATCCTCCACCAGGGCCGAGCCGGAGTAGGCACCGTGGCAGTCAAAAGGCTCGTCCGGATAGAGCATCACCGGCAATTGCTCCCAGTGGAGCAGGTCGGTGCTCACGGCGTGGCCCCAGTGCTTGACCCCGCCGTTCACGTCGAAGGGGCCGTACTGGAAGAATGCGTGGTACTGCCCGCCGTAGACGCACAGGCCGTTGGGGTCGTTCAGCCAGCCCACCGGGGGCTGCAGGTGGAACCGCTGGCGGTGGGGGTCGGCGGCAACGGTTTCCTTGCCCAGCGACTCCACCAGAGGCACCAGCTTTTTCAGGTCGCGCTGGAGTGCGTTCATGCCTTGACCTCCTCAGGGCTCCAGATGACCCAGGTTACGGCGAAGGACACGCCGAAGGAGATGGCCATCATGATGATGTACTGCAGCGGCATGTGCAGGTGCAGCAGGATGCCGAAGATGCCGGTGACGCCGGTGCCGGTGGCACCCAGACCCACGATGCTGGCGTACCATGCGCCGCAGGCACCGCCCAGCAGGCCGCCGAGGAAGGGTTTGAAGTAGCGCAGGTTCACGCCGAAGATGGCAGGCTCGGTGATGCCCATGCAGGCGGACAGAGCAGAGGGCAGGGCCATGGACTTGACCTTGGTGTCCTTGCTCTTGAGGGCCACGGCCAGAGCGGCACCGCCCTGTGCCACGTTGGCGGCGCTGGCCAGCGGCAGCCAGTAGGTATAGCCGTAGCGGGCCAGCTGGCCCAGGTCGATCAGGGTGTACATGTGGTGGATGCCGGCCACGACGGTGACCGCGTACAGGCCGCCCATGATGAAGGAGCCGATGCCGTAGGGCAGGGTGATGAGGGTCTGCACGCCGGTGATGATGCCGTTTTCCAACTTGGTGAACACGGGGCCGATGGCGGCCAGGGTCAGGTAACCGGTGACGAACACGGACACCAGCGGGGTGACGAACAGGTCAAACATGGCGGGCACCACCTTGTGCAGCCGCTTTTCGATCTGGCACATGAGCCACACGGCGATGATGACCGGGATGACGTGGCCCTGATAACCCACCAGCGGCACCGAGTACAGGCCGCCGAACACCGGCTGCATCACGTTGACGCCGTTGGAAACGGTCCAGGCGTTCTGCAGGTCGGGGTGGATCATGATCATGCCGATGACTGCACCCAGATAGGGGTTGCCGCCGAACACCTTGGCGGCAGAGTAGGCGATGAGGATGGGCAGGAAGGTGTAGGCCGTATTAGAGAACAGCTTGGCGAACACATACACCGAGCCGGTAGTGTCGATGTTCAGGAAACCGTTGTTCACCATGAAGTTCAGCGCTTCCATGATGCCCATCAGGAAGCCGGAAGCCACGATGGCGGGGATGATGGGCACAAAGATGTCGCCCAGGGTCTTGATGGCCCGCTGATACCAGGGTGCCTTGGCGGCGGCCGCCTGCTTCACGTCCTCCTTGCTGCCGCCCTCGATGCCGGCCAGCTGGATGAACTCGTCGTATACCTTGTTCACCGTGCCGGTGCCAAAGATGATCTGCAGCTGGCCCTGTGCCTCAAAAACGCCCTTGGTGCCCTCGGCGTTTTCCAGCTCCTGCTTGTTGACCTTTGCGTTGTCTGCGATGACCAGACGCAGGCGGGTGGCGCAGTGTGCGGCCGACAGGATGTTGTCCTTTCCGCCGATGCAGTCCAGGACCTGTTGTGCTGCGTGTTTGTAATCCATAGTGCACTTCTCCTTTGCTTGATGCTTCCTCTTTCTGCGCTGCAGGGCATTTTTGGAATTGACTTGACGCACGGGGTGTGCTACAATACCGCTTTGTGTATGACAATTTCCGGGAAAAAGGGAAAACCAAGATGAATCTGACAAAGCAGTTCTTTAAATATGTATCGCAGAATATTTTCGGTCTGCTGGGCACGTCCTGCTATATTCTGGCCGATACCTATTTTATCTCGCAGGCGGCGGGCACCGACGGCGTGACCCTGCTCAACCTCTGCCTGCCCATTTACAACTTCATTTTTGCCATCGGTTCCATGATCGGTCTAGGTGCGGCCACCCGCTACGCCATCCTCCGCGCACAGGGCGAGGAGCGGGCGGCACAGCGGTATTTCTCCAATGCCGTCTTTTGCGCCGGCCTGCTGGCCGTGCCCTTTGTGCTGGTGGGCATCTTCTGCCCCGGCACACTGCTGCGGCTCATGGGCGGCGATGCCGGCATCGTGGCGCTGGGCATCCCCTATGCGCGCATCTTTCTGCTGTTCACCCCCTTTTTTATGTGCAACTACATCGTGTCGGCCTTTGTCCGCAACGACGGTGCGCCCTCGCTGGCCATGGTGGCCACGCTGAGCGGCAGCCTGTTCAATGTGGTGTTCGACTACATCTTCATGTTCCCCATGGGGCTGGGGCTGGCCGGTGCGGCACTGGCCACCGCCGTTTCGCCGATGCTCAGCATCGCCATCTGCAGCCGCCACTTCTTCCAAAAAGACAACACGGTGCAGTTCGTGCGGCAGCTGCCCTCGGCAAAGCTGCTGGGGCAGAGCTGCCAGCTGGGCATCTCCGGCTTTGTGGGGGAGATGTCCTCCGGCGTGACCACGACGGTGTTCAACTTCCTGCTGCTGGGTCTGGCCGGGAATGTGGCCGTGGCGGCCTACGGCGTCGTGGCCAACTTTGCGCTGGTGGCCACCGCCATTTTCAACGGTGTGGCCCAGGGTGCCCAGCCGCTGGTGAGCCGCTGCTACGGCCACAGCGACCGCCCCGGAGCCCGGAAGCTGCTCATTCTGGGCAGCTGCACCGCGCTGGCAGTGGCGGCCGTGCTGTACGCGGTGGTGTTCGGCATGACCGATACGCTGGTGGGCTGGTTCAACAGTGAAAGCTCGGTGCAGATGGCCCGGTTTGCCCACAACGGCATGCGGCTGTACTTCGTGGGCTACTTCTTTGCCGGGTTCAACATCGTGGCGGCGGGCTACCTGAGCGCCACCAACCGCCCGGTGGAAGCCTCGGTCACCTCCATCTGCCGCGGCGTGGCGGCCATTGTGGTCTGCTCGCTGGTGATGAGCGCCCTCTTTGGCATGAACGGCGTATGGGCGGCCTTCCCGGCATCGGAGCTGCTGACGGCGCTGCTGACCCTCTGCCTGCTGCTGCGGGGCAGAACCGGGAAAAATGCCGGTTCGGATTGAAGCACGCGCCCAAAACAGGTATACTGGTCCCGGGAAAGTGAATGGTTCAAAATCTGACCATGGAAGCGAGAGGGACGGTAGGAATCCTTATGATACGGCGAATACGATCCTTGTGGTATTTGCAATGCTGATTATGCTGGTGGCGGTGAACTTCAACACCGTGCTGGACCGGGAACGCAAACTGGCCACACGGGTGCTGTTTCTGGTCATCAGCATCGCGGCCGCGGGGGGATCCTGTGCTTTGACGTGAACCACTTCAAGAAGGTCAACGACACCTTCGGCCATACGGCGGGGGACAAATGCCTGTGCACGGTGGCGCAGGGCCTGCGCGAGGTCTATGGCATCAGCGGACGCAGCTTCCGGCTGGGAGGCCTTTGACACGGCAGAAGAAACGCTGGAAGAAGCCTTCAACCGGGCGGACCAGGCTATGTATCAGGAAAAGAACGCCCGCCATGCGGCCCGCCAGCCTTCGGAACATTAAATATACAGCTCCTGCTCGCGCAGAGCTTCTTCGGGCGAAAGCCCGGACTGCGCAGTGTGACCGGCCAGTGTCCGCCATTGTGCGGGGGACTGGCCGGTTTCTTTTTTGAACACCCGGCACAGGTAGTTGGCACCGGAAAAGCCGCACAGGCTGGCCACCACGTCCAGCGTGTACTCCCGGTGCAGCAGCAGCCGCTGGGCGGCTTCCACCCGCACCCGGGTCAGATAGCGCCCCGGCGGGATGCCCAGCGCGGCGGTGAAGGTGCGCACCAGATGGCTCTTGGACACCCCCAGCCGCTCGCTGAGCTCCTCCACGCCGTACAGGCCCGCGTAATTGGCCCGGATGTCCGCGATGGCGGCCTGCACCAGCGGCGGCAGGGCGGGGGCGGCGCTGTCGGCGTCGGCCAGCTCACACAACAGGGCAAAGGCCAGCTGGCTGCGCACCCGGCCCGGCAAGTCCTGCTCCGAGGCAAGGCGGTCCAGCAGCTCGGCGGCGGCGGGGCAGGTCTCGCCCCGGGCCAGAAAGGGCAGCTCGTGCAGCCCGGCCAGAAACTGGGCGCTGGCCTGCCCGGTGAGCTGAACGCACAGCAGGTGGCAGCTGCCCTCCGGCTCCAGCACCAGCGGGGCGCGGCTCAGCACCAGATGCCCGGCCGGGACGCTCTGGGGCGGCAGCAGCAGCGCAGCCCCGGCGGGCAGGGGCCCGGCCGAGGGCACACTGGCGGTGCACCGCCCGCTGGAAACAAGGCAGACCCACAGCCCGTCGCCGGTCAGGGTGAGGGGCGCGCAGGGCTGCACGTCCTGCACCTGACCGGGCGCGGCCACGGCATTCCAGTCAAACAGCAATATTCGACACCTCAAATCAATAAAATGCTATTTTATATCACAAAATAATCTGCTATTATAATACCAACGAACCGAAGCGCCGTCAAGGGCGCTGCAAACACAAGATTATGGAGGCAAACGATTATGGCTTCGATTAGCTGCCAGCACATCTATAAGATCTACCCGGGCGCTACCGCTCCTTCCGTCACCGACTTTAACCTGGAGATCCAGGATAAGGAATTCATCATCTTCGTCGGCCCCTCCGGCTGCGGCAAGTCCACCACCCTGCGCATGATCGCCGGCCTGGAGGAGATCTCCAAGGGCGAAATGTACATCGGCGGCCGTCTGATCAACGACG
>OOCN01000677.1_pt1 | contig 27468 bp, 14 predicted proteins | sample 1671361 | NCBI WGS metagenome assembly OOCN01 (sample SAMN06348149, study PRJEB24527) | human gut metagenome | biome: human gut; feature: ankylosing spondylitis patient; material: feces | host: Homo sapiens | place: China | collected 2015-10
TACTTGTACTTATTTGGATTTTATTTTCATCTTTAATATGTCTGTTTGTTTATTGCTAATAATCTATTGACATGCGAATGGGAGAGAGCCAATCAGCTTCCTGAACAACGTCGGAAGATTTATATCATGAGTCGTTTCGGAAATAAATCCTCGGCTGATATTGCCGCCCAATTGGGAATTTCTTCCCGTACGGTGGAAAACCACTTGTTTATCAGTCGGAAAGAAATCCGTGAGTATATCCAACAGTGTATCTAATATTAGAATAAATAGTATAAATGTTAGTTTTAAATTTTATGTATATGAAAAAAAATCTCTTCAGATTCTCATCGAGAAGATTTCTATTCTCTACGGTGATGGCCTCTGCCCTTGTAACAGGTGCTCCGCAGGTGGTATTTGCCAATGTGGGAGAAGTGCAGGCTGTTTCGCAGACTGGGGCAATCAAAGGTAAAATCGTGGATTCCTATGGCGAACCTGTTATTGGTGCCAATGTCAAAGTGAAAGGCACTACCAATGGTACGATAACGGATATGAATGGAAACTTTACTTTGAATAATGTATCAGGTGGTACGTTAGTGATTTCTTTTATTGGTTATAAGACGTTGGAAGTTTCTGTAAAAGGGACGAATCTGGCTAAAATTATCATGCACGAAGATACAGAGGTGCTGGATGAAGTTGTTGTGGTAGGTTATGGTACTCAGAAAAAAGAATCGTTGACAGGCTCGGTAACAGTGGTCGACCAAAAACTTTTTAAGGACAAAGGTACAGTGGCCAATCCGCTCTCGGCTATGCAAGGTCAGGTTCCGGGCTTACGCATCACCCGCTCGTCGGCTGCTCCCGGCGAAGAAGGATGGGGTGTCTCAATCCGTGGCTCTGTCTCAAAGAACAAGGTAGAACCTCTTTTGATTATTGACGGTGTACCAGCCAGTGGTGTCAGCGAGATGGCTCAACTCAATGCCGACGACATCGAAACCATTAACTTCCTGAAAGATGCTTCGGCTGCTATTTATGGCGCAAAAGCAGCGGGTGGTGTGATTTTGGTAACTACCAAACGTCCCGATGCCGGCAAAACCAGAGTGGAATATAGCGGTTCGGTTACACGTAAAATTGTGGGTTTGCAACCCCGCATGATGAGCATGGACGAATGGACGGACGGTGTGCTCCAAGCCCGTTTGAATGACGGCTATGGCGAAGACGACAACTGGGTGCGCTATGCCCGTTTGGCCAAAGCGATGAAGGGGAGTTGGATTAATCTGCATGGTGGAAACAACCCCGATGAAGATCCTATTCCGGGAGGATTCCGTGGCGTGGCCGACTTTGTGTTTCACGATATGAACTGGACTGATGTGCTGTGGGGAAATGCCACTTCTACCCAGCATAACCTCAGCGTAAGCGGAGGTTCGGAAAAATCGACCTACCGACTTTCATTGGGGTATTTGAACGACCAAGGGACGCTGCAATGGGGGAACAACTCGAACGAACGCTATAACGTACGTTTATTCAACAGTTTCAAGATAAACAACCGTATCAGCTTGGAAACCAATATGTCAGCTAGTCGTCAGCATCAAGTGGCTCCTACACAGATTGGTAGTATATTAGGCAGTAGCATACCGCAGCCAGGGCTACCGGTTTCGACCATTGATGGCAAACCGTATGCGTGGGGAGGCATTCATACTCCCAACTGGTCGGCCGAATTGGGTGGTGACAACAAACTTGTGGTGACCACTATGAATGTGAACGAAATTTTGAAAGTGAACATTTTGGATGGTCTTGATTTTCAAGGCACTTTGGGTTACTCAACGAACAATGCGGTCCGTGACGAACAATATCTTTCGGTTGATTGGTATCAATACGACGGCACTCCGATTCTGAATGAGAACTCTCCCTATCCCGCAAAAGAAAAATCATCGTATACTAAAAGTTCTGCGCGTACCGACAATTACACGGCATCAGCTTTCCTCACTTATAAGAAATTATTTGATGAGGTTCACGACATATCGCTTATGGGAGGTGTGCAATACGACTATGCCGCTTACGATTATAGCGGCACCAAAGCAATGGACGTGGAAGCGGCAATCGAATCGCTTAACGGTAAAGGACAAATCTACATAGACAAAGTAGACCGTTGGGAGGAAGCCATTCTCTCTTATTTCGGTCGCTTGAATTATAACTACAAGTCGAGATATATGGTCGAAGTGAATGCTCGCTACGACGGCTCTTCGAAATTCTTGCCCAAGAATCGCTGGAACTTCTTCTGGGGCGCATCAGCCGGATGGCGTATTACTGAAGAAAAATTCATGGAGAACTTGCGTGACTATGTGAATGAACTGAAATTACGTGCCTCATATGGTGAGGTAGGTAACCAAAATGGTATCGGACGCTATGACGGCATCCAACTTTACAACTACAAATCGAACAGCGGCGCTTTGTTGGGCAACTCGAAAGGAACCTATGTGGAATCTGCCGGACTGGTGAGCACCGTGCGTACTTGGGAACGTATCTACAACTATAACTTGGGGATTGACTTTGGATTCCTCAACAATCGCCTTACGGGTACGTTCGAGGTCTTTAAAAAGAAAAACGACAATATGCTGGTTTCGCGTCTGCACCCCGGTGTATTGGGTGGAACTGCTCCCAGCACCAATAGCGGTAAGTTTGAAGCCAATGGTTACGATGCCAGCTTGACTTGGCGTGACAAGATAGGCAGTTTCAACTACCATGTTGGCGGTACGTTAACTTATATGACCAACAAACTCGTTGATGGAGGTAACATCGTGGTGAGCGCAGGTTATAACGAAGCCGTGAATGGTTATCCACTCAACTCGGTATTTGGCTACCGCTACGTGGGCAAAGTACAAAACCAAGACCAACTGGACTATTACGTGGACAAATATGTGGGCAGCAACTCTATTGCCCTACCTGCCAACTTGCGTTTGGGCGACCACATGTATGAAGATGTGAACAAAGATGGTAAACTGACACAAGACGACCTTGTATTTCTTGGTTCCGACGACCCCAAATATTCGTTCTCGTTTAATTTCGGATGCGAGTGGAAAGGATTCGATTTCAATACCGTGTTCCAAGGTGTGGGCAAGCGTACCATCTATCGTGAAATTGACTCTTGGAAAGTGCCTTTCAAAGCTATTTGGCTGAACACTACCAACCAGTCGGTAGGTAATGTATGGAGTCCTGAAACTCCTAACAACCATTTTCCTACTTATTCAAACAGTAATGACATCAATAACTATAACTACATTCCCTCTACCTGGTCGGCCGATAATGGAGCATACCTGCGTCTCAAAGAGATTGTACTAGGTTATACATTGCCAAAGGCATGGATGAATAAGAGCGGTTTCATCAGCAACCTGCGTATTTATGTATCGGGCGCCGACTTGTGGGAAAAATCATATATCACCGATGGTTGGGATCCCGAAGCCACCCGCAAAGTGGAAAACAAGCAACGCTATCCGTTTAACCGCACCGTGACTTTCGGTGTGAATGCCACATTCTAATTTTTATTCTTAATATTGAAGATAACAATGAAAAAAATAGCATATATTTTAGGAATCATTTGCGCCATGACCATGCAGTCGTGTTTAGACCTTGAGCCCAAGACACAATTGGCGGATACCAACTATTGGAAGTCGCCCGAACACTTCAAACTTTTTGCCACCCAGTTCTACGGCTGGTCGGCCGACTTTCGATGGCTCGACGACAGTCAGCACGCTGATATTCGCTCGGACTTGTTTGCCGGTAGCACGGTGAACATCTATAGCAACGGAACAAACAGTATTCCGTCATCTGACAAGCATTATACCGACAATTACAATCGTATTCGTCAAACCAATACTTTATTGCAACAAGCCGATGCGTATGAACAACAAGCCGACATCGCCATTTCGGTGGGGGAAGCCCGTTTCTTCCGTGCTTATTGTTACTTTGAGTTGTTGCAGGCCTACGGTGACCTTATCATTACCCGCACGCCGCTCGACATCGACTCGCCTGAGATGCAGAAGGCTCGCAATCCGCGTACCGAGGTAGCTGACTCCATCATTGACGACTTGAAAGAAGCCGCTAAACTATTACCCGTCGATAAGGCTATCAGCAGCAGCGACGAAGGTCGCCTCTCCAGCGAAGCTGCTTTGGCATTTCTTTCACGTGTAGCCCTCTATGAAGGTACATGGGAGAAATTCCATAATGGTGGTCAAAATACCGAACGTACAAAAAATTTGCTCAATACCGCAGCACAGGCGGCTCATGATGTAATGGCGGGCGGAGCATTCGAGCTTTTTGCTCCTCAAGAATTGGGTACGGAAGCCTACAAATATCTCTTTATCTTGGAGAATGAAAAGTCGAATCCTGCCAGTATCAATAAAACAGGTAATAAAGAATATATCTTTACCCGCCGCCACGACCCTGTAATCAATTCTATCGGCTTCAACATCACACAAGGGCGTTTGGGCAATGCCTTGTACGTTACTCGAAAAATGGCTAATATGTATCTGCAAAGCAATGGGTTGCCCATCAATCCCCAAACGTGGAATTACACGAAAGTGGATGATGAATATAAAAATCGCGACAACCGCATGAACAATCAACTTATGGTGCCCGGACAAACTTACTGGGGTACAAACGGCGGACGCATCGATTGGAGCGGCAATGCTGCCGAAATAGCCAATGCCTCGCATAGGAACTTCATGCCTCAAACGGGTACAGGCTACTTTCCCCACAAGTGGTGTAGCGAACGCGACGGAGTGCCTACCGGTATGGAAGCCTATGACTTCCCCATCATCCGCTATGCCGAGGTACTGCTGAACTATGCCGAAGCCGTGTTTGAACGCGATGGACAAATATCGGATGAAGACTTAGCCATCAGTTTGAACTTGACACGCAAACGCATCAACCCCGAAATGCCTGACTTGACTAACGACTTTGTTACGGCAAATAATTTGGATATGCGCACAGAGATTCGTCGTGAACGTACCATCGAATTTTTCGATGAGAACTTCCGCATTGATGATCTGAAGCGTTGGAAAACGGCCGAAGATGAAATGCCGATGAACCTCACCGGTGTGAAGTGGAAAGGTACCGATTTTGAAAACAGATGGCCTGATGCTTCCTTTAAGGACAAAGATGGCGAAGGTTGCATTATCCACGAGAAAGGACGCAACTGGCACGAAAAGCATTACTTATTGCCACTGCCCACCGACCAGCTCAAACTGAACTCCAACTTGAAACAAAATCCGGGTTGGAACCAATAATCCATTCATTGTTCATTTATAAAGTAATCGAATTATGACATACAAAAATATACTTCAAAAGGGTGCGTTTGCAGCACTGATGACGGCTGGCTTAATGATGACCGTTTCGTGCAACGATGACGATGTATCCCCTGTTTTAGAAGAGAGAGTGCTCGTTAAGGAAATCAACCTTGAAGTGACCCCCGAACTGCCTCTGCTGATAGGCACTGACACTTTGATAAAATATACCGTAGGCCCTGATGAGGCTTTCAATAAAGAGGTGGTATGGAAATCGACTGTGCCCGATGTGGCTACCGTAGATGCCGAAGGACGCATCACGGCAGTGAAGGCAGGTAGCACGGTAATTTCGGCCAAGCCGGCTGTGGGCTATTCTGCCACTTCGACCATTAATGTGAAGGTAGTAAACGAAATTATTCACATCACTGATATCAATCTCACTAACGAAGACCTCGAAGTGTTTGTAACCTCAACTTTGCCCCTTACTTGGCAGATTACCCCGGCCGACCCCACTTACCCCGGGTTGATTTGGAAAAGCCTAACTCCCGATAAAGCCACCGTCAATGAAAAAGGCGAGGTGAAGGGCATAGCCGAAGGAAAGGCACGCATCCAAGTTACCGCTACCGACGACAAACATTTCACGAAAGAGTTTGAAATTAAGGTGAAGCCTATTATCTATATCGAAAGTATGGAATTTGTGAAAGAAGCAGATAAGCTGGCTTTGGGCGAAACCTACACTCCGCAGATGAATGTAACGCCGATAGATGCTACGCTTTCGTACATCGCATGGGAAAGCAGTAAGCCGGATGTTGTAGAGATTGACGAAAAAGGCCGGTTCGTGGCGAAGGCTTATGGCAATGCAGTAATTACCGCTTTGGCCGACTATGGTGACGGTAAACCTGTCAAAGCTACGATGAGTGTCAACGTGAGCGAAGGTTTAATGAACGACCAGTTTACTGTCGAGAACATCTGGCAGCCATTCGGAAACTTTACTCACCGGGAATTTGAATGGATGGAGAATGACGGAGTACTTCGTATTTTCCCCGGTGAAGATAAGACTTACAAAGCTGTCCGCATTTGTCGCAACGGCGGTTTTGGGTTCAACGTAACCAACTATCCCATCTTGGCCTTTAAAATGAAATTCCCCGAAAATGTGTTCGAAGCATCGACAAGTATAGAGTGGTATCTAGACATTTGGGGCGGAAGCGGCATTACCGTAGCCGGTAAATATGGCGAAGATACCGATAAAGGAAAAAATGCCATGACTGTGGTAGATTGCGGTGAATACAAAGTATTCTACGCCGACTTCACGAAGAAATTCCTTGGCAAAAATCAACAGTATATGCCTACCTCATTGACGAAGTACGACACGGTGGAACTTCAATTTTGGAAAATCTGGTATGAAGCCAATGAAACAGGCAGCATCTATGTGGATTGGATAAAGACTTTCGAATCGGAACAAGAACTGAAAGATTTGATAAAGAACGAAAGTGGTAAACAATAGCATCTACTTTCTCTGGAAACTGATTGAATAACAAAATGAAAATTGAATGTATGAAAAATCTTATTTATACCTTCGTGGGCAGCGTAACGCTTGTGTTGCTGACCAGCTGTAGTGCTGAGTTCGAGAACGGAACTCCCGAACCATGGCAACGCGAAATCAACCCCAATGAAAATTATGAGTACACCATCAAGCATCCTTGTCTGGTGAACACCGAAGCCGACTTTGAACGCGCACGCCGCAAAGTGAACGAACGTGCCGAACCTTGGATTAGCGGTTGGGAAAAATTGTGCGAAAGCCGATTTGCCCAACTGAGCTACAACGCAAACCCGCAAGAAGAAATTGTACGTCACTCGCAAGGCGGCAACTTCAATACGGCCGCTTTCGATGCCGGTGCCGCTTATCAGTTGGCTGTACGCTGGAAAATTTCGGGAGATGAAGATTATGCCAAGGCAGCTGTTAGAATTCTGAACGGATGGGCTAAGACTTGTAAGGGGGTGAATTATAAAACATGGCCCGACGACAGCCATCGTCTGCTTGCCGCCGGATTTATCGGATACCAGTTTGCTGCTCCCGCTGAATTGATGCGGGATTACGAAGGTTGGAAAACCGAAGATTTTGAAGTCTTCAAGAAATGGATAGATAAAACTTTCTATCCCATCTGTGATGATTTCTTGGATAACCACTTTAATTCTTCAGCCATTTCGGGCTGGATGAGTTGGGATTTGCCTGCCATGCTTACCATTCTTTCTATTGGCGTGCTGAACGATGACGATGCCAAGATTAAACAAGCCTTGGAATTTTTCTATCACGGAAAAGGTATGGGCTGTATCGAATGGTCGGTGAAAGGTATGCACGAGGATCCTGCGGGAAAAGTGAAAGGCAGACATTTGGCACAGAGCCAGGAGATGGGACGCGACCAGGGGCACGCTACTCTCAACGTAGGCTTGCACGCTTACTTCTGCCGTACAGCCTATAACATGGGCATCGACCTTTTTGCCTACAACGACAACATCATTCTTGACCTCTGCGAATATACGGCTAAGTATAACTTAACTTCGGCCGAAGATGTGGAAATGCCTTTCGAACCTTACTATCACCCCAAATACGGTTGGCATGAGAAGGTGTCGGCTGACGGTAAGGGGCGTGCCCGTCCGGGATGGGAACTCCTTTACAACCATTATGCCAAGGTGAAAGGTATGAATGCTCCATATTCGCAAGCTTTTGCCGAAAAAGAACGCCCCGAAGGATATGGCGAGCGTGGTACTGCCGAAGCCGGTGATTTGGGGTTTGGAACATTATTGTATACTGAAGAATAACTTTTTGAGATTTTCCTACTGATTTCAAGGAGTTAAGAGGTTAGGCTTCTTAACTCCTTGACGTTACTCAATGGAAACCCTTACAACCCTTTATCTTATGATAAATAGATTATTTTCTACCTTATTATTCCTTTCCTGTCTTTTTTGTGGTTTGTCCCCAACGGCAAAGGCGCAAAACAACGAGTGGGAAAATCCCACCCAATATGAGTGGAACAAAGAGAAACCACACGCTGACTTTCGCCTCTACGAGCGCGCAGATGATGCAGTGAACGATAATCCCCAAAAATCGCCTTGGCAATACTCGTTGAATGGTACGTGGAAATTTGTTTATGCTCCCTCTATCGCAGAAAGCATAAAAGATTTTTATCGTACAGATTTATCCGACAATGATTGGGATACAATTATTGTCCCTTCCAACTGGGAAATCCAAGGATTCGGTGAGCCGATAATCCGCAACATTCAGTATGTGTTTTCACCCAATCCACCTTATATCGACGTTGATAATCCTGTGGGGACTTACCGGCGCACATTTACGGTTCCTCAAAACTGGCAGGGGCGTGAAGTGTTGTTGCACTTCGGTTCCATCAGCGGCTACGCCCGTATCTATGTGAACGGGCAGCAGGTGGGGATGACTAAAGCATCCAAGACTCCGGCAGAATTTAATGTGACAAACTATTTGAAAAAAGGAGAGAACTTGCTTGCTGTACAGGTGTATCGTTGGCACGATGGCAGCTATATGGAAGACCAGGATTTTTGGCGTCTAAGCGGTATCGAACGCGATGTTTTCCTGACCGCTTATCCCCAAACGACCATTTGGGATTTCTTTCTGCATGCAGGACTGGACGATACCTACCGACACGGGCAATTCCGGGCTACTGTAGACTTGCGTTCGTTCAATACCAATGCAACCCTGCAAAAGGGGACACTTACACTTGATTTGAAGGACGCAGGGGGGAAGACTGTCCTATCTGCGCAGAAAGTATATTGTATCTCAGACATAAGTACTACACTTACTTTCGAAGGCACTGTGCGCAATGTGCGGAAATGGAGCGCCGAACACCCTTCGCTCTACGACTGTATCCTGACACTTCGATCCGATGGCGACAAGCAACAGACGGTAGTGGCTCATAAAGTCGGATTCCGCCGCATTGAGATTAAGAATGCACGGCTACTGGTAAATGGTGTACCCACCTATATAAAAGGTGTCAACCGTCACGAACACAATGATACGTTGGGACATGTGCAGACCCGCGAAATCATAATGAATGATTTGCGACTGATTAAACAACTGAACATGAACGCTGTTCGTACCAGTCATTATCCAAATCATCCGTTATTCTATCAATTGTGTGACCAATATGGTATCTATGTAGTGGATGAAGCCAATATTGAAACTCATGGAATGGGTTCGGTTCCTTATTTCAAAGATACCATCCCGCATCCTGCTTATCGTCCCGAATGGTATGCAGCCCACGTCGACCGTATCACCCGAATGGTGGAAAGGGATAAAAATCATCCATGTATCATCGGATGGTCATTAGGAAACGAATGTGGTAATGGAATCGTGTTCCACGATGAGTATAAGCGCTTGAAGAAATATGATCCCGGTCGTTTTGTACAGTTCGAGCAGGCTTGGGAGGATTGGAATACAGATGTTGTCTGTCCGATGTATCCCAATATGTGGAAAATAACAGAATATCGGAAGTCCGGCAAACAGCGACCGTTTATCATGTGTGAGTATGCTCACGCCCAAGGAAACAGCAATGGCAATTTTAAAGACCTTTGGGATATTATTTATGACAGCCCTAACTTGCAGGGCGGTTTTATCTGGGATTTTATGGATCAGGGATTTAAGGTAAAGACCGAACCAAGAGACGGACGTACTTATTGGACGTATAATGGTAAGATGGGGAGCTATAAATGGCTGGAAGATAAAAAAGGGGAACTAAACACGGGAACTGACGGTTTGATTTCTGCCAATGGTATTCCCAAACCACAAGCGTATGAAGTGAAGAAAGTGTATCAGTACATTCAGTTTAGCGCAAAAGACTTGGGGAAAGGAATTATTTCCATTAAAAACCGTTATGACTTTACCAATCTGGATGAGTATGCTTTTATATGGGAAATATACAAAAACGGAGAAAAAATATCTACAGGGGATTTCAACGTTGATTTAATACCTCACGAAGAGAAAGAGATACGTTTATCTCTTCCTGTTATTCCAGAAGACGGGAATGAGTATTTCCTTAATCTCTATGCGCATACCCGGGTTGCTACCGATTTAGTACCTGCCCGCTATGAAGTAGCTAGAGAGCAGATGCAATTAAATAAAAGTAGTTTCTTCACATCGCTTCCGCCTTGTTCGGGAAAACTATCTTATGAAACAAAAGATAATATTTTGTCTTTTCAATCGGGGGGCGTTTCTGGTAAGATTGATTTGAAAAAGGGAATCTTATTTGATTATATGATAAATGGCGAGCAACCTATCAAGCAATATCCCGAACCAGCCTTTTGGCGTGCTCCGATTGATAATGATTTTGGAAATAAAATGCCCACTTTGGCAGGTGTTTGGCGGACAGCTCATGTCAACCGTTATGTGAAGAAAGTGACAATAGACGAACAGAATGAAAAAGGATTATCCATCAGGATTGATTGGATATTAAATGATATTCAGGTTCCTTATATGATGGAATATTTGATCTGTAATAATGGTGCTATTGTTGTGACAGGCAGTATCGACCTGACAGGAACGAAACTTCCCGAACTTCCCCGTTTTGGTATGCGTATGGAATTGCATCAACCTTATGAAAACTTGGTCTATTACGGTAGAGGGCCTTTTGAGAACTATATCGACCGTTATTCGAGTTCCTTCATCGGACGATATGAGGATAAGGTTGAAAATCAGTTCTATTGGTATACACGTCCGCAGGAAACAGGAAATAAAACAGATGTTCGTTGGCTGTCCTTATTGGATAGCGAAGGGCAAGGAGTGAGAATTACAGGCTTGCAACCTATCGCATTTTCCGCTTTGCATTTCTCACCGGAAGACCTTGATCCCGGCCTGACCCGTAAATTGCAGCATACTATCGACATTGTTCCGCAAAAGAATATCTTTCTGCACGTTGACTTGAAGCAACGTGGATTAGGCGGCGATAATAGTTGGGGAATGTATCCGCACAATGAATATCGCTTGCTTGACAAGAAATATACTTATAGCTATATGATTGAATTGGTAAAAAAGAATTCAGATTAAGGCTATTATTTGAATCAGTGGCAGATAAAATCTTCAATAGCATTGAGTAAATAAATTCTCCCCTTCGTATTTGTTTTCCATATATAACAAATACGAAGGGACTATTTTTTTGTATAAAGGAATGTGCTCTTTTGGAGATTTTTATGTATGTTTGTCACATGTTTAATATGAAAGGAAGCGGTTGTAAGTGAAGAACACGATTAAATATCTGATTCTTTTAATCATATACTTGGTTTGTGGTGTAAATCTGCAAGCCCAGAATTATACATTTCGTAATGTAGTCATGTCCGATGGACTGTCCGGGTTATTGGTGAACGCCATTTATAAAGACTCGGAAGGTTTTGTCTGGCTAGGAACAGATAATTGTCTCGATCGTTTTGATGGTGTGAAAGTTCGCCATTATGAATTTCGAGGCGTGGATTCCGGAAGGAAGAAACGGGTGAACTGCATCACGGAAACAGCTGACGATCAACTTTGGGTAGGAAACGGTATCGGACTTTGGCGTCTGAATCGTGCGAACGGCCAGTTGGAGAGAATTGTTCCCGAAAAGATAGATTTTGCTGTAAATACCTTACTTCCGGATGGAGATATTCTCTATATCGGTACGGAGAAAGGATTGTTCATTCAAAAGGACGGGCAATTGCTCCAAGTCTTGACCGACCGGAATATGCTGGCTGCCTGTAATCGAATTATGGATCTCTGTCTGAATGAAGATAAAAGTGCGTTATGGCTGGCTACAGTACAAGGTTTGTTCTCTTATTCATTGAAAGATGGTAAGATTGATTCCTGGCATTTCCAGGAGAATGTTCCCGAGACCGATTACTTCCGTTGCCTGACTCGTATTGGAGAAACCCTTTATTTAGGTACAATGAGCCAGGGAGTAGTTCGTTTCGATATAAACAAAAAGAGCTTTTCGCATACGGTGTCTTTAGGCTGTGATGTCATTTCCGACATATCCAGTGATGGAAAGGAGACAATATACATTGCAACAGATGGTAATGGCGTTCATTTCCTTTCGCATAAAGCCCAACAAGTGACCCGTCGTTTTTGTCACGATGTAAGTGATAAAGAAGGTATTCGCAGTAATTCCATTTATTCACTATTGGTGGATGACAGAGGTGCTGTTTGGGTGGGGCACTTCCAGGCAGGTTTGGATTACTCACTTTATCAGAATGGTCTTTTCCGAACTTATGCTTATCCTCCTCTGTTTAACTCTGCCAATCTTTCCATTCGTTCTTTTGTCAACAGAGGACACGAAAAGGTCATCGGTTCACGTGACGGCTTGTATTATATAAATGAAGCTACCGGAGTCGTAAAGAGTTTTGTGAAACCTGTTTTGACTTCAGATTTGATATTGACAATCTGCTTTTATGAAGGCGAATATTATATCGGTACGTATGGCGGAGGTATGATGGTGTTGAATCCGGAGACATTATCTCTAAAATATTTTGCCCAGGGAGGAGATGGAGATGCAGAGCTGTTTCAGAAAGGACATATCTTTTGTGTGCGACCGGATGAGAAAGGAAATCTCTGGATAGGCACTTCACAGGGATTGTTCTGTTATAATAAACAGGCAAAGCAGATCAAACACTTTACCAGCGCCAATTCCCAATTGCCGGAAGGTAACGTTTATGAAGTTAGTTTTGACTCTACCGGCAAAGGATGGATTGCCACGGAAACCGGTATGTGTATATATGATCCTGCTTCTCAAAGTTTACGATCGAATGTGTTCCCTGAAGGATTTGTACATAGGGATAAGGTGCGCACCATTTACGAAGATACCGGACACGACCTTTATTTTATTCGTGAAAAGGGGAGCCTGTTTACCTCTACTTTAACGATGGATCGTTTTCGGAACCGTTCCGTCTTTTCCACGCTTCCGGACAATTCGCTGATGTCGATTGTGGAAGATAACCAGGGTTGGTTGTGGGTGGCTTGCAATGATGGATTGTTACGCATAAAGGAAGAAGGAGAAGAGTACGATGCCTTCACTTTCAATGATGGAGTACCGGGACCTACTTTTACGAATGGGGCTGCTTATAAAGATGAAAAAGGAATATTATGGTTCGGCAACACCAAAGGTTTGATTTATGTCGATCCGAAGCGGGTGGATGAAGTGCGTGGTAAAGTCCGTCCGATTGTGTTTACGGATATATTGGCTAATGGCATTTCTTTTACCAACCCGTCTTTAAAATATAATCAGAATAATCTGACTTTCTGTTTTACGGATTTTGCTTATGGGCTGCCTTCTGCCTTACTGTACGAATATCAGTTGGAAGGAGTGGATAAAGACTGGAAACTATTGGCTGCGCAGAATGAGGTTTCCTATTATGGATTATCTTCCGGAACTTATACGTTCCGTGTGCGCCTTCCGGGAAATGAACAGTCGGAAGCTGTTTATCAAGTGACGGTGCGTCCTATGATACCTTGGTGGGGATGGGCACTTTCTGTTTTATTAATTGTAGGCATTATTGCTTTTATACGATATTATGTGTGGAATCGTATGCGCCGCCTGCTTACTTCTCCTGCATCGGCAATCTCCGCACCCATAGAGAAGACACAGCAGAAAGACCGAACGATAGAACAAGCGGAAGTGATTTCTGAAGAGTCTTCTATCGCTGCAACCGAAGAAAAGTATAAAACTAACAGGCTGACTGAAGAAGAATGTAAAGAACTCCATAAGAAACTGGTTGCTTATGTGGAGAAAGAAAAGCCATATATTAATCCTGATTTGAAAATGGGCGACCTGGCTTCTGCTCTGGATACTTCTTCGCATTCATTATCGTATCTTTTGAATCAATATCTCAATCAGTCTTATTATGATTTTATAAACGAATACCGCGTCACTCAATTCAAGAAAATGGTGGTGGATAGTCAATATTCCCGCTATACATTAACTGCACTGGCAGAACTCTGCGGCTTCAGTTCTCGTGCTTCTTTCTTCCGCTCATTCAAAAAGAGTACGGGAGTCACTCCGAATGAATATATTCGTAGTATAGGTGGAACAGCCAAAGAAGAGTAACTTTTCGACTTATTATCACTGAAATCTATTTTATACTCATATCCCTTTCACCCTTCACACCGCCCTATTCATCGGGGTTAGAGGGTGAAGGACCTCCTTTCACCAAGTGGATTTTCCTTTTACTAGTCTTTTTCTCGTAATCTATTAATAGATAAGTTCTTCTTCTCCCTATACAAACTTCTTTTGCTCCTATTGCAAAGTTGTTTTTTATAGGGAGTAATCTATAAACGCAAGCTTTGTTTTTATAAATGAAACTTGCGTTTATAAAAACAAAGCTTGCAATTATATAATTGAAGCTTTCATTTATAGTTTGCCCTTAATCAAACGTAACTTTGCAATAAGTGCAAAGCAAGTTTATCTTTAATGAAACGGAATTTATCTATTAATGTTCGTACTTCATTAATAGCTTTGATGTGACAATGAAACGATCAAATAATAAAATTGAAGAGGGGAAGAGGATGGGAGCAAACGAGCGTAAGTGGAGCAAAGATACGTTGATTTGAGTGATTTGAGTCTCATTTTATAAAGTGATACTCTCTTTTTTGTGAACGTAATATATTGATAATTAGAATTGTATGTTTAAATAAGTCTACCTAGATTCATTGAGATTGATCTGCTTTATTTTCTGGCTGTTATATCCAAAATCACCTCTATATTTGCATCGTGATCAAAACCGAAAAAGATAGTATTATGGAGACAACAGCTAACACTTCCGACAACATTATCACCCGTTCTTATGAAGAATATTATCAGGTGATTCTTACCTATATTACTTATCGTATCACTCATCGCTACGAAGCGGAGGATTTAACCCAGGATGTATTTGTACGTCTGCTGGACTACAAGCAAATGCTCCGTCCGGACACAGTGAAATATTTCTTGTTCACCATTGCCCGCAATATTGTAATCGACTATATCCGTCGTTATTATAAGAAACAGGAGATAGACAGCTACATCTATGATACTATGTCCACTTCTACCAATGAAACCGAAGAAAAAATTATCGGTGATGATTTAATGACAATGGAACGGACCCGCTTGGCAGCTATGCCCGAACAACGTCGGTTAATTTATACATTGAACCGCTTCGAAAATAAAACGTCTCCAGAAATCGCAAATGAACTGAATTTAAGCTGTAGGACGGTGGAAAACCATCTGTTTCTGGGACGTCGTGAAATGCGCGAGTTTTTCCGGAATTGTATATAATCTTATTCATTAATAAATAACCCTTTGTGCTTATGGAAAAGGAGTCAGAATTTACAAAGAGGTACTTGTATGCCTCACCTTATTTTAGAGAACAAAAAATTAATACTATTTTTAAACCTCAAATTTAATTTTATGAATGATATCTTAAAATGTTCGCCGAAAAGATTTTTATTTTCAATGGTGGTTGCTTCTGCCTTATTGACAGGAATACCCCAGAAGACTTATGCAGAAGTTGACAGGTCACAATCTGTGATGCAGACTGTGACTGTGAAGGGAACTGTGTTGGATGCAAATAATGAACCAATAATTGGTGCTAGTGTGCTGATGAAAGGAACTACTAATGGTACAATCACGGATATAGATGGAAACTTTACACTTAGCAATGTCAATCCGGGGACTTTGGTTGTTTCTTATATTGGATATAAAACAAGAGAAATTAATGTGAATGGTAGCGCACCTGTGAAAATTACATTGCAGGAAGATTCTGAAGTTTTGGATGAAGTGGTGGTTGTAGGCTATGGTACCCAAAAAAAATCTTCATTAACAGGTGCTGTTACGGTTGTAGGAGCTAAAATGCTTCAGGAAAAAGGAGGACTGTCTAGCCCATTGGAAGCTTTACAGGGGCAGGTGCCAGGTGTCATGATTACTCGTAGTTCCTCTGCTCCGGGAGATGAGAGTTGGGGATTGAGTTTGCGCGGTTCAGTGTCTGTGAATAGCACAGAACCATTAATTATCATTGATGGTGTGGCGTATGAGAGTGTGAACGAACTTCGGCTGTTGAATCCCAATGATATTGAATCAATGAACTTTTTGAAAGACGGTGCGGCTGCAATCTATGGTTCACGCGCTGCCGGTGGTGTTGTTTTAATTACTACAAAGAAAGGTGCTGAAGGTAAAGTAAAGGTAGAGTATAGTGGTAGTGCTACTTTGAAGACTGTTGGTTTGATGGCCTCTGCTATGAATATCGACCAATGGGCAGATGGTGTAATGACAGCATTGACTAATGATAAAAAGACATCTGACGTATGGTATACTTATGCCGAATTAGCGAAGAAATATAAAGGTTCTTATCTTGATATGCGTTACAGTCCTAATCCATTCGGTTCGACCAATTTTACTGATGTCGCTGATTTTGTATTTACGGATGATGTAAATTGGCTGGATACGCTTTTTGGCGATACATGGAGTACAGAACATAGTTTAAGTGTTTCCGGTGGTTCGGAGAAATCATCTTATCGTATTTCCATGAGTTATCTTTATGATGGTTCTACCTTACAATTTGGTAATAACAACAACCAGCGTTATAACTTTCGTATGAACAATACGTATAAGTTTACTAAGAACCTGAAATTAGATTCTTCTATTTCGTATAATCGTCAGGAACAAGTTGCGCCAACGCAGATTGAATCAGCTTTGTCTGCCACTTTACCTATGCCCGGTCTTCCTTTTGAATCATTGAATGGAAAACCATATGCTTGGGGAACATGGGGATCTCCTGCAGCTGTTGTACGTGATGGAGGTGACAATAAACTCTCTGTTTCTGCTATTTCATTAAGCGAAACTTTGAATTATCAGATTTTTGATTGGCTGTCAGCTAATGCCAATGTAGGATATAGTACAAGTACGGCAGCTCGTAATAAAACAACAAACGCTGTTACTTTTTATAATTATATGGGTGATGTAGAGGTACGGACAGACCCAAGCCAGGCAAACTCAACTTATACACAGACAAGTTCACGAACGGATTTTTACTCTGTCTCCGGATATTTGGCGGCTAATAAGACATTTGCTCAAAAACATAAGCTGAATTTGACGTTGGGCGCGCAGTATGAATTTAAAGAATACACTTATTTCGGTGTAATGGTTAAAGATATTCAGAACGGTATGGAAATAGTAAACGGTTCGGGGGATGTGACTCTGACTGGTGATGAGAAGAAGTATCAGAATGCAAACCTCTCTTATTTCGGACGTTTCAACTATGATTATGATGGACGTTATTTGTTGGAATTGAATGGACGTTATGACGGTTCTTCTAAATTCTTACCTGAAAACCGTTGGGATTTCTTTTATGGTGTTTCACTTGGATGGCGTATAAAAGAAGAATCTTTCTTGCAGAAAGTCGATTGGTTAAGTGATTTGAAATTACGCCTTTCCTATGCCGAAGTGGGTAATCAGAGTGGTATTGGAAATTATGATGGTGTACAGCTCTATAATCTGGTTGCGGCTGGAGATGATGGTGCATATATTGGTTCCAATAAGCTTTCTTATATTAAAACAAATGGAACTCTGGCCTCCACTACACGTAGTTGGGAACGTATTAAGAATTATAATATAGGTGTTGACTTTGGCTTTTTAAATGGAACTCTAACCGGTTCTGTTGAAGCGTTTATGAAGCATAATAATAATATGTTAGTGAATGTTACTTTTCCGGGGACGTTAGGTGATTCTGCTCCGAAAGCTAATGCCGGAAAGTTTGAAGGTTGGGGATATGAAGGTCAGCTTAATTATCGTAACCGGATTGGAGACGTAAATTATCATGTAGGTGGTACTTTTACTTTTGCCCGTAATGAATTAGTCGACTATGGTGGTACAACTGTGTTGAAATCAGGATATGTACAAACACAGCAAGGCTATCCACTAAATTCAATTTTCGGTCTGCGTTACGGAGGTAAAATTCAAAACGAGGAACAGCTGGCTGCTTACAAGACTAAGTATTATAATAATAATGGTATTGGTATGCCATCTAACTTGCGTGTAGGTGACAATATGTATTGCGATGAGAATGGAGATGGTGTGTTGGATGAAAAAGATTATATCTATTTGGGTAGTGATACTCCTGAAATATCTTATTCTTTCAACTTTGGCGCAGATTATAAAGGATTTGATATAAATGTCGTTTTTCAAGGAGCTGCCAATCGATTTGTTTATCGTCCGATTGATAACTGGACTGTTCCATTCCGTAGTAATTATACCAATACAAGCACTGCTTCTCTTGGTAACACATGGAGTCAAAATAACCGGGATGCTTACTACGCTCCATATACTAATGAAAGTAATATCAATAATTATAATTATCAGGCATCTTCTTTGACAGCGCAAGATGGCCGTTACCTTCGTTTGAAGAATGTGACAATCGGTTATACGTTTCCTGCCAAGCTTTTGAATAAAACAAAAGCGATTTCAGGTGCCCGTATATATGTGACAGGAGCAGATTTATGGGAGACCACCAAAATTAAAGATGGATGGGATCCGGAAGCATCGGCTCGAGATACCAATAATACTACTCAAGCTGCTAAGGGAGTGAAACGTTATCCGTTTACTCGTAACTTTACCATTGGAGCTAATTTAACCTTTTAAATAATTGATAATATGAAACTAAAGCAATATATAAAAGCTGCATGTCTTTTTTCCTTCATGGCGGTAACAACTTCCTGCATGAATTTAGAACCATTGTCGGATTTGGGTGATAATCTGGTGTGGAACAATGCTACCAATTTCCAGTTATTTGCCAATCAATTTTATAGTTGGCCTCATGACTTCAACCGTGCTGTATCAGACGAGCCTCATAGTGATTTTCGTTCAGATTTAGTGGCGGGTTCATCTATGAATGTGTATAGCCAGGGTACAAATGCTATTCCTGCTACAGATGCTAATTACACTAGACTATATAAACGTATCTATTATACTAACCTGTTGTTGAAGAATGCTGAAAGTTTTGCTGTACCTGCAGATATTGCAGTGCCTGTTGCTGAAGCAAAATTCTTCCGTGCATATAGTCATTTTGAGTTGGTGCAGCTTTATGGAGACGCCATCGTTCTTACGCAACCTTTAGACTTGGACTCTGAAATATTGTATGGGAAGCGTAATGATCGCGGTGAAGTGATAGATCAGGTAATTAAAGATTTGAAGGAGGCAGCCGGCAGTTTACCCGAAACGTCTTCCGAAGCCGGACGATTGAATAAATATATCGCTTATGCCATGTTGTCACGGGTAGCATTATATGAAGGTACCTGGCAAAAATTTCATACAAATGGAAAAGATGCTACTTCAAATACTACTCGCAGCACGGAACTGTTGACTATTGCCAGGGATGCAGCTAATGAGGTTATTAAAGGTGGTAAATATAAAATCTTCTATAATGAAAAATTAGCGAATGAGAGTTATCGTTATATGTTTACGTTAGAAGATGGAGCACAATGCAATCCGGCCAACCTTTCAAAGAGTGATAATACAGAATATATCTTTGTGAAACGTCATCGTAATGGAGATAAAACAGCATGGAATCTGACTCACGGTATGGTGGCAAATGCTTGTTATGTGACTCGTAAGTTGGCGAATATGTACCTTTGTTCTGACGGGTTGCCTATAGGGAAATCATTCAAGTTTCAACAATATGCCGGAGTAACTGATGAATTCCAAAATAGAGATAACCGTATGGGAAATAATATGCTGTATCATGGGCAACAGTATTGGAATAACGATGGAAAATGGCGTACAACCTGGACAGATGCAGATTTGACAAGTAGCCTGACCGCTAATGTACGTTCTGGTAGTGGCTATCAAAATCGTAAGTGGGGCACAGAACGTCAGTTGGAAGATTATTACGAATCTTATGACTTCCCGGTTATTCGTTATGCGGAAGTGTTGCTGAATTATGCCGAAGCTGTTTATGAACTAAATGGTACTATAACGGATCCGGAATTAGATTATTCTTTAAATCTGGTTCGTCTTCGTGTCAATCCGGATATGCCAAAATTGAGTAGCAAATTGGTTTCGGCAAACAATCTTTCAATGCGTGAAGAAATCCGTAGGGAGCGTACTGTTGAACTTGTACTGGAAGGTTTTCGCATTGATGATCTGAAACGTTGGGCTACTGCACCTGTTGAGATGCCGCAAGATCAGCTTGGAGTGCAAGTTACAGGGACTTGGTTTGAAACCAACTGGACTGATCATAAACGTTCGCTTAGTAGTGACGGCTGCCTTATACTCTATAGTGATCGTACCTGGAATGATAAACTTTATCTTTATCCGCTACCTTCTGACCAGTTGCAGTTGAATCCACAATTGGAACAGAATCCGGGATGGAAAAACTAAGATGTATTATTGTAATAATGAATAAAAGAAAAAACGTATGAAACAGATATTAAAATATGGGTTAGGTTGTCTGTTTATGACAGCGGTCGTTTCCACATTTCTGTCATGTGATGATAATGATGAGGTATCCCCACTATCTAAAGCGATTTATCCTAAATCGGTAGAAATGATTATTTCAGAAGATTTACAACAACTTATTTATGTGGATGACACGAAAGTGAAAGTCTTGCCCTTAGTAAAAGGAGAGAAAATAGAGTTGGGCTATAATATAACTCCTGATGATGTTACTTATAAAGAGGTAAATTGGACTTCCAGTAATGCAAACGTAGCTACAGTAGATGCTAATGGAACAGTAAATGCTGTTAGTGGTGACGGTACAGGTGTAGCGGTGATTCAAGTTGCCCCCAGTGTTTATTATTCGGGTAGCGATGTGGCTAGTGCTTTGAAAGTGTTGGTTGTGAATTCACTGATTAGTGCGGAGAGTATTACGATTACTTCAAGTGCAGATAATGTATATGCAGGAGAAACTGTACAGTTGACAGCTGGGATTTTACCATCTGACGCGACTTATAAAACTGTGAAGTGGTCAAGTTCTGACGAAACTGTTGCTACAGTAGATAAGAATGGAGTTGTTACAGGTTTGGACAGCGGTAAAGGTGCGGCTGTGCCCGTTACTATTACTGCAACTTCTTTAGATGGCGCAAATGTGATCGCAACTAAAGAAATTATCGTGAACTCAATTGTACAACCGGAGGAGGTAGCTATTGACCAAAATTACTCATCGACTAATGGCTATGAATTTGCTATTGCAGAAAAGAGCGTTGCTTTGAACTTTACAACAGTGCCGGAAAATTGTACCAAGTCATTGATAGAGTGGACATCAAGTGATGAAACTATTGCTACGGTGAAGGCAGGTGTTGTTACTTTCAATGCGAATGGGGTGTTTGGCAAGGTTACTATAACTGCCACCTGTCCGGAAACAGGTAATTCTTCGTCTATAGAGTTGAATTTGGCAGAAGGATTAATACGGGAGCTTTTCCGTAATGAGAATTATACATGGGCTAATGCTTCAAATGCGGAATCACATACATGGAATAAAGATGGAGGCTATATAACGATCAATACAAAATTAACCGGTGGTAAATGCCGTGGAGATTTGATTTGTAAGAGTACAACCTCTTGGTTACATTCTGGCAATTATCCTATTTTCGCAGTTCGCATGGATGATGTGAAAGATTATGAGGGAGTAACTGCACGTAATATAACTCTTGACGCATCCGGGATGTGTGATGGTACTAAATATTCCGGTGGTCTAGACGGAAATAACAATAAATGGCTGAATGATTATAAATGTAGCGATGGAAGTCATGTGCTTATTTATGATATGGCCAGTCAGAAATGGGGTACAGGTGGTTTACTCCCGGCAACTGCTGTTGCATCGTTTACAACTCTTCAATTCAAATATGCTGATATTGTATCGTCTACAGCTGTAAGTTATAATGTTTACTGGGTTCAGACGTTCAAAACATTACAGGATGTGCAAGCATATATTAAGTCAGAAGGGCTGACTTATGAAGTGATAAAATAATAGAATAATAAATTAAGGCTCAAAATAGATTCTTTATGAATAAAAATACAATTAAGATAATGGGTTTCGCACTGCTGATAGCAGTGCAGACCTCCTGCCGTGAGAATGAATTCGGAGTAGTGGATTTGACACTCCCGGAAGGAGTATATGTTCCGGTAGAAGCTGAATATACTTACAATCATCCTTGTGCGATGTTTAATCAGGCAGATTTTGATAGGGTAAAGAAAATGCTGAATGATGGGACTGCACCTCAAAAAGTAAAGGATGAGTTTGAAAATCTGAAAAACTCCAGTTATGTATCAGCTTCTTCCTATACCCCGCAACCACAGACAAAGATTGTTCGTGGTGATGTAACTGGAACGGGATTTAGTAGTGAAAACTACAGCTATGCTATGGAGGATGCTGCAGCTGCTTATCAGATGGCGCTTTTATGGAAACTTACCGTTACTGAACAGTATGCAAAGAATGTGGTTAACATTTTAAATCAATGGGCTGCAACCTGTACGGAAGTGACTTCAAATGATGCTAATCATAAATTAGCGGCAGGTGCGCAAGGATATACTTTTGCTAATGCGGCAGAAATAATGCAAACCTATGATGGTTGGACGGAAGCAGATAAAACAACTTTTAAAACGTGGATGGTGAAAGTATTCGCTTCTAAAAATAAAGATTTTCTGGATAATCATCAAGGTAGTAACAATTGTGCTTTACATTACTGGTCGAATTGGGATTTAGTTAATATGTGCTCCTATTTGTCTATTGGTATTTTAACTGAAGATGATGATATGGTTAACTATATTGTGAACTACTTTTATAATGGTGTTGGCAATGGAGCTCTTAATAATTTAATCCAGGGTACTCATGTTGATCCACTGTCTGGTGAAGAGATATGTCAGAATCAGGAAAGCGGACGCGACCAGGGGCATGCTCAAATGTCGGCAGCCGTAACAGCTAATCTTTGTCAGATAGCTTATACATTCTATCAGGATAATAAAGACATTTCCCGACTAGATTTCTTCGCGGCTAATAATAACGCAGTTATGAAAATGGGTGAATATGTAGCACTTAGCAATGCAACGGATGGAGTGAAAAATGACAATTCGGATGGTACCTGGCTGATTGATATAACAAAAATACCTTTTAAAGAGTATCAGTACTGTACAAATTGTACATGTAAAGATAAAAATCACGGACAAGATCATAAGGTAGTATCTGACGATGGTCGTGGGGAAGTTCGTCCCGGATGGGAAATTTTCTATACTCACTATGCAAAGATTAAGGGATTGAGCAGTGGTTATAAGTATGCTCAAGTACTGGCGGATAAAATGCGTCCTGAAGGTGGGGCAGGAGAGACTGCTAATCGCTACGGTTCTAATAGTGGCGCTTTTGACCAATTGGGCTGGGCTACGTTAATGTTATATCGTGAATAAAATGGGTATGAGTTTTTAGATAAATAGAAAAAAGTTGGAAAGGGATTAGGTATTTACCTAATCCCTTTCGTATATATAAGTAAATAGGTCAGTAAATAGATTGTTTTGAAATCAGAGATAGGATTCAGTTTTAAAAGTGATTGGTTTTTATATAAGGTAGAAAGAACCTGTTTTTAGGAGTAACGAATCTAGTTTTGAATGAAATTGATTAGTAAGGTATATGCGTAAAAAGATTCTGTTTTTAGCAGGAATGATGGCTTGCAGTTCATGGGCAGGCGCACAAGAAATTTCTAAGACCTGGGTGGCTGATAAGGGGAATGGAACTTATCAGAACCCGGTTCTTCATGCTGACTATTCAGACCCGGATATCTGTGCGGCCGGAGATGATTTCTATATGACAGCATCCAGTTTTAATTGTATTCCCGGAATTCCTATTCTTCATTCCAATGATTTGGTTAATTGGTCGTTAGTAAACTATGCGTTACCGGTTCAAGAGCCGGAACCTTTCTTCGATAAGGCACAGCATGGTAAAGGCGTATGGGCACCGGCCATTCGTTTTCATAACGGAGAATTTTATATTTACTGGGGTGATCCGGATTATGGAATCTATATGATTAAAACCAAAGACCCGAAAGGAAAATGGAGCAAACCGGTATTGGTGAAAGCAGGGAAAGGAATGATTGATGCAACTCCTTTGTGGGACGAAGACGGAAAAGTATATTTGATACATGCTTATGCCGGAAGTCGTAGTGGGGTGAACAGTATCCTCGTCATTTGCGAACTGAATGCGGAAGGAACAGAAGTTATTTCCGATCCGGTGATGGTGTTCGACGGAAATGATGGAAAGAATCATACCGTAGAAGGACCGAAGCTCTATAAACGCAACGGATACTATTATATTTTTGCTCCGGCAGGAGGTGTCGCAACCGGTTGGCAATTGGTACTTCGCTCAAAGAATATCTATGGCCCTTACGAATCGAAAATCGTGATGGCACAAGGAAAGACAACGATAAACGGACCTCATCAGGGTGGCTGGGTAGACACCAACACAGGAGAATCCTGGTTCGTCCATTTTCAAGATAAAGGCGCTTACGGACGTGTGATTCATCTGAATCCGATGATGTGGGTAAATGACTGGCCTGTAATCGGAGTGGACAAGGATAAAGATGGTTGCGGTGAACCTGTAACGACTTATAAGAAACCGAATGTGGGAAAGACCTATCCGATCGCTACTCCGCCGGAGAGTGACGAATTCAATACCCGGCATTTGGGATTACAATGGCAATGGCATGCCAATAAAAAAGACACTTACGGGTTTACTACCGATTTGGGATTTATCCGTCTTTATGCAGGCAGCCTTTCGAAAGAGTTTGTGAACTTCTGGGAAGTTCCTAATCTGTTGATGCAAAAGTTCCCGGCTGAAGAGTTTACAGCTACGACCAAGCTGACATTTACTGCCAAGCAGGATGGAGAACAAACCGGAATCATTGTGATGGGATGGGATTATAGTTATCTTTCTATTCGCAAGGCGGGAGATCAGTTTATTCTGCAACAGGCAGTTTGTAAGGACGCGGAACAGCAAAATCCCGAACAGATAAAAGAATTGGCAAACATTCCGGTAAAATATCTAAAGATGCCGGGAGTAGCAGATAATGAATGGCAAACAGTTTACTTGCAAGTAAAGGTTCGGAAAGGAGCCGTTTGTACATTTGCTTATAGTCTGGACGGGAAGAAATATACGACAGTAGGAGAGTCTTTCACAGCCCGTCAGGGCAAATGGATTGGAGCCAAAGTCGGACTATTCTGTGTGACTCCGAATGAAGGCAATCGGGGATGGGCAGATGTCGATTGGTTTCGGATGAATAAGTAATTGACCAATCAATAATTGACAAAGAGAAATAAAGATTAAGAATTAACTCGAAGATATCAGATTAAGATGAAAAAGATTGTAGTAGGTTTGGCTGTGATGTTAGGTTTCTGTACGTGTGTTCATCAGCCGTCCGGTACATTGGATGTGAATAAGGCATTGGACTATTGTGCAGAGCAGACACAACGTACGCTTGCGGAACTGAAAACAGACTCCGGCATCGACTATACAATGATGCCACGTAATATCATGACTGACGAACATCATTGGAATTGTCGGAAAGCGACGAAGGAAGAATGGTGTGCCGGTTTCTGGCCCGGAGTATTGTGGTATGATTACGAATATACGAAAGATAAACAGATTCAGAAAGAAGCGGAGAAGTTCACGAACTCACTAGAATTCCTTTCCAAGACTCCGGCTTTCGACCATGATTTGGGCTTCCTCGTGTTCTGTAGCTACGGAAATGGTTACCGCCTGACCAAGAATCCGGCTTACAAACAAGTGATTCTTGATACAGCCGATACGTTGGCTACTCTGTTCAATCCTATCGTAGGAACCATCCTTTCATGGCCTCGTGAAGTGGAGCCCCGCAACTGGCCGCACAATACCATCATGGATAACATGATTAACCTCGAAATGCTTTTCTGGGCAGCGAAGAATGGTGGAAATCCTTATTTATATGATATTGCCGTTTCTCATGCCGATAAAACGATGAAATGCCAGTTCCGTCCCGACTATACATCTTACCATGTAGCGGTATACGACACCATTACAGGTAATCTGATAAAAGGAGTAACCCACCAAGGTTATGCTGACAGTACCATGTGGGCGCGTGGTCAGGCATGGGCAATCTATGGATACACGGTAGTTTATCGTGAAACGAAAGATCCTAAGTATCTTGATTTCGCGCAGAAAGTGACAGATGTCTATCTCGAACGTTTGCCGGAAGACAAGGTTCCTTATTGGGACTTCAGTGCCCCGGGAATACCGGATGCTCCGCGTGACGCTTCTGCTGCGGCAGTGGTGGCCTCTGCTTTGCTTGAATTATCCACTTACCTCCCGAATGGAACAGGAAAACGTTATAAAGATGCAGCTATTGAAATGCTGGCAAGCCTGAACTCTGACAGCTATCAGAGTGGTAAAAGCAAACCGTCATTTCTGTTGCATAGTGTAGGACACTGGCCCGCTCATTCTGAAATAGATGCTTCTATTATTTATGCAGATTATTATTATATCGAAGCCTTGTTGAGGCTGAAACGTCTGCAAGAAGGACACGGGGTATTGGGATAACAGTATTACCGGGCTTATGAATACGGTAATATCAAAGTATCGGTAGAACTAATAAAGTGAATAGTCCGATTAGAATAGGTGATAGTGTAAAAAAGGAAAAGCTCTGCAAGAACGAAGGTTCTATACAGAGCTTTTTTTACTGGTTAGGGTTAGGCTTATTATTATTTTACCTTGATGATGTCATAATTCAAATTGCTGACAGCTTCTTGCAAGCTATCGTTCACCAAACGAAGAGTGGTGTCGTTAACAACCACGAAATACATCGGAGCTTCACCATCCTTCGGAGTTAACTTAACAGCAGTAACAGGTTTTTTGTTCACAACCTTGTGTACTGTTTGTTGTTTTCCTTTTGAAGTGAAAGTCTTGTTTTGTCCTTGACCTTCAGCGTCGAGGTAAGTCATATCCAGTGTGTACACTGTATCTACACCGTCAGTTGCAGCATTTAGGGTCAGTACATAGTCAATACCCGGACCGTCGGCAGCAGGAAGAGTACCTTCATAAACTTCAGTCAATTCGGTAATCGGAGTCATCGCAAGAGCTAGACTGTCTGCTTGTGCCTCTGCGGCTTTGTTTGCTTTTGATTGGCATGATGCCAAAGCAGCTACGACTGCTGCTAACATAATTACTTTTTTCATCGTTAAGT
>OOCN01000691.1_pt1 | contig 27153 bp, 25 predicted proteins | sample 1671361 | NCBI WGS metagenome assembly OOCN01 (sample SAMN06348149, study PRJEB24527) | human gut metagenome | biome: human gut; feature: ankylosing spondylitis patient; material: feces | host: Homo sapiens | place: China | collected 2015-10
GGTCGCGCAGGCGCTCCACCATCACATCAATGATCTCCTCCAGCGGCTCCACCTGTGCAGCCTTCTGGGTATCATCGTTTTCAAAGGCCTCGTCCGTCAGAGCCAGAATACGCTCCAATGCGGCGTCCAGCAATTGCAGTTCCTTTTTGGCGCTCTCGCTGAAGCTGGCCTCCTTGTCGTGCAGCTCCTCGGCCTTTTCCATGATGTTCACGGCATAGTCGCCAATGCGTTCGAACTCGGTGACAAAATTCAGCAGCTCGGTCACCGCGTGGCTCTCGTCGTCGCCCAGCTCCTGATCGGTCAGTTTGATCAGGTAGTTGGTGATCTCCACCTCCATGCGGTCGATCAGGTTCTCGCGTACCTTAATGGCGCTCACGGTCTCCTCGTCCATCTTCAAAAGCAGCGGCGCGGCCAGACCCACGTTGCGGGCGGCGCGGCGGGACATCTTGATCACCGCATTCTTCGCCTGCTGCAAGGCCACTGCCGGGCTCTTGTACAGACGCTCGTCCAGCACCGGCATGCTCAGCTCCTGTGCTTCCTCCACGCTGCTGGGCACCGTGAGCATCGCCAAGCGGCTCAGCACTCCGCTGCAAGGCAGGAACAGCAGCATGGCGCATACGCTGGACAAGGTATGGATGTTTGCAATGGAGCTCTTGTTCATCACATCGCCCCACATGGGGATGCCGATGGTGAATTGCACCGCATAGATCAGCGCCAGCAGGATCACACTGCCGATGACGTTGAAGTACAGGTGGATGAGCGCTGCCCGCTTACCATCCTTGGAGGAGCCGCCGATGGTGAGCAGCGGGGTGAACGCCGTACCGATATGCGCACCCAGAATGATGGGAATGGCAGAGCTGAAGGTGACAAGCCCTGTGCTGGACAGTGCCTGCAGAATACCCACCGAAGCGGAGGAGGACTGGATGATCACGGTGACCACCACGCCCACCAGAACGCCCAGAATGGGGTTGGTCATGGTGACGAACAGATTCTGAAAGACGGCGCTCTCCCGCAGGGGAGCAACGCCGGTATCCATCAGGCTCATGCCGGTAAACAGAATGCCGAAGCCCAGCATGATCTGACCGATATTCTTCTTTTTGGCATTGCGCAGGAACACATAAAAAATGCAGCCAATAAACGCCACCACGGGGGCAAAGGTCTTGGGCTGGATCAAGGTCAGCCACAGGCTGTCGCCTGAGATATCCGCCATGCGGATCAACTGACCTGTTACCGTAGTACCAATATTTGCACCCATGATCACGCCTACCGACTGCGTCAGTGTCATGATACCGGAGTTGACCAGACCGACACAAATAACCACCGTACCAGCCGACGACTGGATGACGCCGGTGATCAGTGTGCCGAAGATCACGCCTTTGATGGTAGAGGAGGTAAGCTTTTGCAATACGCCCTGCATCTTGCCGCCTGCCAGCTTTTCCAGACCGGCGCCCATGATGGACATGCCGTACAGGAACAGCGCAACGCCGCCCAGCAGAGAGGTAATGTGTGTGATATCCATAACGATACTCCTAATATGAAACTTCCCTTTTTATCCTTTACAGCACACAGCCGCCGGAACCTTGCACGCACAGCGCCTGCCCTGTTCCGGAAGCCGCTTACTTTTATTATACCATCAAAGGGGGCGTCTCAACAAGGTTTATTTTACAGGAAAGTTACTTTTTTTACACATTCCGCAACATATTTCCGGGCGGCAAACAAAAAGATTTCCGTTATTTTACATACATTTTACATTCAGCTTTCCCAGATGCGATATGCCGCCGCTTACCCGGCCAGCTCTTCCATGGCCTCCCGCACTGTGTCGGCCGAAAACAGGAACACACCACTGCCGGTGTATACCTCCACATGACTGCCCACATAACGCAACTCAAAATCCTTCATGGTGTTTCCCTCCTGTGTTTCTGTTTTGTTCCGGGGCTTTCCCGGTGAACACAGTATCGCATAATTCAGATACCATAAAAAGGACTTTCAAAGGTTTTTGCGGATTTTTTGCGTAAAAAACAGCGTATGCTCCCCAGTCTGCTCACGCTGTACACGGCCATTTTCCTCGGAGATCAGGTCTTTGGCAGTCCCCGCAGCGCCGCATTTCCGCAGGAAACAGGCGCTGGAGCTGCCGTTTTCCGTCACGACCCCCTCCTGTGAAAATGGGATAGCGGAGCGTCCGCAGACGCTCCGCTATCCCGAAATTAAAAATAAATTTTCCGCTGATAATGGCTAGAGCAAAGCGGAAGCCCTTCCAAATCATCCTGCTGTGCAAAGCATTATTCTGCCGCGTCCGTCACACGGACAGGGTAGCCTGTCCGCACACAGCGCACCGCGTAGCGGGAACCGCCGCCGGAGGTGCAGGTGAACAGGGTCAGATCCCAGTTGTCCGTCTCGGTATCGGTGGTCATCTCCTCGATCTGGGTGGGGCGCAAAGTCTCCACGCTCTCCACCTCATAGCTCCAGCGCAGACCGTCTGCATCCGTAAAATAGACCGAACTGCCGATGGCCAGCCACTTGATGGGGCTGAAGTGCATTGCGTAGTTGTGGCCGCAGATCACAAGATCATCGCCATAGGTGGTGCCGCTGTACCGCCCGGGGGCGATCTTCAGCCCGGCGTAGCTCCACTGCGCCATCACCGGCAGCTCCCGTTCTACCGCCGGGATGGAAAGCACCCCGATGTAGTCCCGCCCTTCCACCTCCACGGTGGTCATCTCCTGCGTCGGGTCCAGCACCGGCTGCGGGGCTGCAGTCTCGTTTTCCTGCTGGTGCTCCGTAATGGTCTTTTGCATGGTCTGCTCCAGCTCGCCCAATACTTCCTGCGAAGCCTTTTCTGCCCGGGCGGCATCCCACCGGTTGTAGCCCAGCAACCCGGCGGCGCATAAGATCAGCACCGCGCCCAGCACCATGCACAGCCTGCCGATTTTCCGTTTCATTGCATTCCACCCTTTATTATATAATAGTATCATCTGCTTCAGTATACCATTCCCCGCTCCGGTTTACAACCGTTCTTCCGGTCGTTTTTTATCGGGCAGCAGCGCGCAGACCAGCCGCACCATCTGCCCGGTCAGGGGCAGCCACACCAGCGCGCACAGTACGTTGAATAAGGTGTGTGCGTTGGCGATCTGCCGGGCGATCACGGCCCACTCCACCCCTGCGGGCGAGCACAGCCGCACCAACGCCGCAAAGGGCTGCAGCAGTGCGCAGCACACCGCCGCGCCGCTCAGGTTAAAAATGGCGTGGGCTGCCGCCACCCGCTTGGCGTCTCTTCCCTGCCCGATGGCGGCAAGCACCGCCGTGATGGTGGTGCCGATGTTATCCCCCAGCAGAATGGGAATGGCCGCCGTCAGCCCCAGCAGGCTGTGCACGCCGTCTGCCCCGGGCTGCGCCGCCATGCTTTGCAGCAGCGCCACTGTGGCAGAGCTGCTTTGCACCGTTAAGGTCATGCAGACACCCGCCAGCAGCCCGTGCATGGGACTTTGCCGCACCCGGGCAAGCTCCAGCCGGAGCAGAGGGCTTTGCAGCAGCGGCTCCATGGCGCTGCGCATCACAGTAACGCCTTCGAACAGCAGCCCAAAGCCGAACACTGCCTCGCCCACGCAGCGGCCCCGCCAGCCTTTACAGGCCAGACAGAGCAGCACCCCGCCAAACAGCAGCAGATACCGCCAGCCTTCCACCTGAAACGCCAGCAGCTGTGCCGTGACTGTTGTGCCGATGTTCGCCCCGAACACCACCGGAACCGCCTGCCGCAGCTGCAACAGCCCCGCCGCCAGAAAGGCAATGACCATAACCGTGACCGCTGAGCTGCTTTGCAGCACCGCCGTTACCGCAGCACCAGTCAGCAACCCTGCCACCGGGTTTGCGGTGCACCGCGCCAGCAGGCTGCGCAGACGCCTGCCCGCTCCCTGCTGTACTGCCCTGCACAGGCTGTCCGTCCCATATAAAAACAGCGCCAATCCGCCGAATACCTGTAACAACACTTGGAATCCCTGCTCCATCCGCGCCCTCCGTTTCTGCCTGTCCTTTATTTCTATGCAGCGAGAGCCGGTTTGCGCATTGACAAAACCTACAAGTTTTTTGTGAATTTTTGTTTAATATTTCCCCATTCCCTTGCAATCCGGCAGCAAAAGGAATATGCTTATCAGGCGTTAATACTTAACAACTGTTAAGTATCCAAAAAAATGCAAACGAGGAGGGACTGTCGTGTCCGAGCCAAGCACCCCCAGCTTTCAGGGGATGTGCCACTATATCGGGCAGCTGAGCAAGGCATCCAAGGCCGGGATGCGGGCGGCGCTGGCCGATTGCCCCAAATGCCACTTCAATATGCTGGAAGGCCTGCTGCACGCCATCAACTGTCACGGAAAGGACGGTGCCATTTATGTCTCCGACCTTGCCCGGGAGATTCGTCAGCCGCTGCCGGCGGTCTCGCGCGGGCTGCGGCTCATGGAGCAGGACGGCACCGTGGTGCGGGAACCGGACCCCGCCGACCGCCGCAAAACGCTGGTGCGCATCACCCCCAAGGGGTACGAGCTGTGCCACCAGTGTGAGCAGGCTCTGCGCAACTACTTTGCCAGCGTGCTGGCACGGTTAGAGCCGGAGCAGGTAGCCCAGATGGACGCGCTGCGCGGCGCGCTGATGGATGCCATTCTTGCGGAAAATGCCGCGCGCAACATTAACCCGAAGGGAGAAACGAACCATGACAAAGATCTTTAAGCAGCTGGCCCGGCACTGGGCAGTCTGCCTTGTGGTGTTCGCACTGCTGTTCGTGCAGGCGTACTGCGACCTTGCCCTGCCGGACTACACCAGCAAGATTGTGGACACCGGCATCCAGCAGGGCGGCATTGAAAGCCCCCTGCCCCAGACGGTGCGCCAGAGTACGCTGGACGCGCTGAGCCTGCTGATGAGCGAGGAAGATGCGCAGAAGCTGCAAAACGCCTACCAGTACTATCTGCAGGACGATGGCGTGTTGCAGCTGCGCTCCGACCTGACCGAGGACGAGCGCACCGCACTGGAAGATGCTGTGACCACCCCGGACATCGTGCTGTATATGGCCGCCGCACAGGCCGCCAACACCCCCGCTGGACAGAACAGCATGGGCATGACCGGCCTTGCCGAGATGCCCTCTGCCGCTGCGGACGCGGACACTGAGACCGTCACCCCTACGGCAGCGGATCTGGACACTGTTTGCAGCCAGTTTGCCGCCATGAGCCAGATGCCCGGCTTTGACCGCAGTATGCTGCAAAAGCAGCTGGACGGTGCCATGAGCCAGCTGGACAGCACCCTGCTGGAAAACCTGAAAAGCCAGTCTTTGCTGCTGGTGCAGCTGGAATACGAGGCGCAGGGCGTTGCGCAGGATGTGCAGATGGGTTACCTCTTCCGGGTGGGCGGCCAGATGCTGGCGCTCACCCTGCTGATGGTAGCCGTGGCTGTGGCCGTTGGCTTCCTTGCCTCCCGGGTATCCGCCGCCATCGGCCGCGACCTGCGCCGGGAGACCTTCTCCAGCGTTATCGGCTTCTCCAATGCGGAGATCGAGAATTTTTCCACCGCATCCCTCATCACCCGCACCACCAACGATATCCAGCAGGTGCAGTTCGTCTGCGTCATCCTGCTGCGCATGGTGGCCTACGCGCCCATTCTGGGCATTGGCGGCGTGCTGCACGTTGTAGGCAGCAGCTCCGGCCTTTCCTGGATCGTGGTGCTGGACGTGGCACTGCTTTTGTTGCTGCTGCTCTTCCTGATGAGCGTTGCCATGCCCAAATTCAAGGTGATGCAGCAGCTGGTGGACCGGCTGAATCTGGTCAGCCGCGAAATTTTGACCGGCATCATGCCGGTGCGCGCCTTCAGCCGCGAAAAGTTTGAGGAGCAGCGCTTTGACAAGGCCAACCGGGAGCTGATGGGCACCCAGCTGTTCACCAACCGCGCTATGGTGGCTATGATGCCCTTTATGACCCTGATCATGAACGGCACCAGTCTGCTCATCGTCTGGTTCGGCGGCAAGGCCATGGATGCCGGCACTATGCAGGTGGGCGAAATGATTGCCTTTATCACCTACACCATGCAGATCGTCATGTCCTTCCTGATGCTGGCCATGGTGGCCGTCATGCTGCCCCGCGCCGGTGTGGCTGCGGATCGTATCGACGAGGTCATCCGCACCAAGGCCACCATCCGCGACCCGGATGAAGCCGCCGCAAAGGCTGCACAGGCGCACACCGACTGGCAGGGAGTGGTGCAGTTCGAGGACGTGAGCTTCCGTTACCCCGGTGCAGACAGCGATGCGCTGGAACACATCAGCTTTACCGCAAAGCCCGGCGAGACTACCGCCATCATCGGCTCCACCGGCTGCGGCAAGTCCACCCTGCTCAACCTGATCCCCCGCTTTTACGATGTGACCGGCGGCAAGGTGACCGTGGACGGCATTGACGTGCGCGAGATGCCACAGGCACAGCTGCACGACCTGCTAGGCTATGTGCCCCAGAAGGGTGTGCTGTTCAGCGGCACCATTGACAGCAACCTGAAATTCGGCGGCGAGGATATCACCGATGCACAGGTGCACAAAGCCGCCGCCATTGCACAGGCCACTGATTTTATCGAGGCAAAGTCCGAAAGCTATCAAAGTCCCATTGCGCAGGGCGGCTCCAACGTATCCGGCGGCCAGAAGCAGCGGCTTTCCATTGCCCGGGCAATTGCCAAAAATCCCAAGGTCTATCTGTTTGACGACAGCTTCTCGGCGCTGGACTACAAGACCGATGTAACGCTGCGCCGCGCTTTGAAGGCACAGACCGACAACGCCACTGTGATCATTGTGGCACAGCGCATTTCCACCGTGCTGCACGCAAACCAGATCCTTGTACTGGACGAGGGCAGACTGGTGGGCAAGGGCACCCACGCCCAGCTGATGGTCAGCTGCCCGGAATATCAGGAGATTGCCCGCAGCCAGCTGAGCCAGAAAGAGCTGGCGCTGGATACCCTGAATACAGAAAAGGAGGGTGAGTGATATGCCCAGACCCGGACGTCCCACCACCGAGCGCGCCAAGGACTTTAAAGGCACGCTGCGGCAGCTCATCCGCACCATGAGCCACTACAAGCTGCCCCTTGCGGCAGCCATGCTGTTTGCAATTCTTTCTACCATCTTCAACATTGCAGGCCCCAAGGTGCTGGCAAAGGCCACCACCGCCCTTGCCACCGGCTGGATCGCCCGGCTGCGCGGCACCGGCAGCATCGATTTTGTGTATATCGGCCGCATTCTGCTGTTTTTGTTGGGGATGTACCTGCTGAGCAGCGCCTTCAGCTTTATTCAGGGCTGGCTGATGACCGGCCTTTCTCAGAAGGTCTGCTACGACTTCCGTCGCCAGATCAGTGAAAAGCTCAACCGCCTGCCGCTGGCGTACTTTGAAAAGCGCACCGTGGGCGAGGTGCTCTCCCGCATCACCAACGATGTGGACACACTGGGCCAGAGCCTGAACCAGAGCATCACCCAGCTGATCACCAGCGTGACCACCATGATCGGTGTGCTGGTGATGATGCTCTCCATCAGTCCCCGCATGACCCTGATTGCCCTGCTGATCTTACCGGTATCGCTGGCGCTGGTGCTGGTGGTGGTCAAGTTCAGCCAGAAGTACTTCAAGGCACAGCAGGCCACCCTGGGCGTGGTCAACGGTCAGGTCGAGGAGATCTACGCCGGCCACAATGTGGTCAAGGCGTTTAACCGCGAGGCCGTGGTACTGGCAGACTTCAACGCCGCCAACGATAAGCTGTACGAATCCGCATGGAAAAGCCAGTTCCTCTCGGGCCTTATGATGCCCATCATGAACTTTGTGGGCAACCTGGGCTATGTGGCAGTGGCCATCGTGGGCAGCATTTTTGCTGCAAACGGCGTTATCACCATTGGTGATATTCAGGCTTTTATCCAGTATGTCAAAAACTTTACCCAGCCCATCCAGCAGCTTTCGCAGGTGTCCAATATGCTGCAAAGCATGGCCGCTGCCGCCGAGCGGGTGTTCGAGTTTTTGAACGAGCCGGAGGAAGCGCAGCTGGCAGACCCCGCCCGCCGCGCCGACCCTGCCGACATTGACGGACAGGTCACCTTTGACCATGTGCGCTTCGGCTACACCCCGGACAAGACCGTCATCCACGACTTCAGCTGCACGGTGCAGCCCGGCCAGAAGGTAGCCATCGTAGGCCCCACCGGTGCGGGCAAGACCACCATGGTCAAGCTGCTGATGCGCTTTTACGATGTGGATGCCGGTTCTATCACCCTGAACGGCCACAATGTGCGGGACTTTGACCGCAGCGCCTTGCGCGAGGGCTTTGGCATGGTGCTGCAGGACACATGGCTGTTTAAGGGCACCATCATGGAGAACATCCGCTACGGCCGGCTGGACGCCACCGATGAAGAGGTGATCGCCGCTGCAAAGGCAGCCAACGCCGACCACTTTATCCGCACCCTGCCCGGCGGCTACCAGATGGAACTGAACGAGGACGCCTCCAACGTCAGTCAGGGACAAAAGCAGCTGCTCACCATCGCCCGCACCATTCTGGCAGATAACCGCATCCTGATTTTGGACGAGGCCACCAGCAGCGTGGATACCCGTACCGAGCAGCGCATCCAAACCGCCATGGACCGCCTGATGGAGGGCCGCACCAGCTTTGTGATCGCCCACCGTCTTTCCACCATCCGGGATGCCGACCTCATCCTTGTGATGCGTGACGGCGACATTGTGGAGCAGGGCACCCACGACCAGCTGATCGAAGCAGGCGGCTTCTACGCCGACCTGTACAACAGCCAGTTCGAGGACGTGGTGGAGTAAGCTGCCCGTCATCGCAGTATAAGCACAAAAATAGCACCTGCCGCCTTCCTTTCCGAAGGCAGCAGGTGCTATTTGTTTACCCTCTCAGTCATCGCTACGCGATGCCAGCTCCCCCGAGAGGGGGAGCTTTTCAGCAGTTACCGGTCAGCTGCAATAGAGCTCTCCCTTCGGGAGAGCTGGCGCGAATGCGCCTGAGAGGGTTTTCTTTTTTCTTTATTCCTCCACCGCTTCCAGCTTCAGGCCGAACAGCTTTTCCGAGAGGGACGGCAGCAGCTGCTGCACCGCGCGGACATAGGCCATCACCCACGGGTCCTCGCGCTTTTGTCCCAGCACGATGCCGAACCGGTGTCCCCTGCCCCAGTCCAGCACCCGCGCAAAGCTGAGATCCGGTCTGCGGTAATAGACTGCAGGAACCATCTTGAGCGCCGGATCCCCATAGGATGCGCTGCGGATGCCGCCCACCGGCGTAAAGTTCACTCCGCGCTCCAGCCCCTCCTGCAGCAGGCTGGTCTCGTAGACGGTCTGGTACATCTCTTTGACGGGCAGCCAGCGGTATTGCAGCGCCTGCTCCAGACTCAGCCTGCCCACCGGCATATCGGCGGGCGGGTGGATGGGGATGCACAGCTCCGGCACATAGAGCAGCGGGATAAAAGCGAACCCCTGCGCGTAAAATTCCGCACTTTCCAGCTGGAAAGAAAGGTCCGCGTCCCCTTTTTTCAGACTGCGCCAGACCTCGCTGCGACTGGCGCACTGCATCATAATAGACGTGTATTGCAGACACAGCTCGTTCGTCAGAGAGAACAGGTCGTATCCGAACATCCGCATGGCCTCATGGCTCCATGCAATGACCAGATGCCGTTCCGGCGGATTTTCCTGCCGCTGTACCGCACGGGCATGGCGCACTGCCTCCTGATACAAGGCTGTCAGCTGCTTTGCCTTGGGGTAAAAGTCCCGGCCTGCCGGGGTCAGGATCACCCGGCGCGGTACATGCTGGAACAGTTCAAACTGCAGCTGCCCTTCCAGCGTTCGGATCTGCTGCGAAAGTGCCGACTGCGAAAGATACAGCGCCTCTGCCGCTGCCGAAAAGCTGTCCATCTCTACGATCTTCACAAATCCTTCCAGTGCACTCTGGTTCATCTGCGCATCCTTGCTTTCTTATATTAGTATTTCCTAAATTATAATATAACATAATTGAATTGTAAAGTGCGTCACTCTACGCTACAATTGTTAAAGATTCAGCAAAGTGGTTTTTACCCTGCTGCACGATAAGAAGGAACACAACGAAGAACAAAAAGAAAGAGAGCATCCCTATGAACAAGATCTCCCGCAAAGGCTTTCTGAAGATCGCCGCTGCCGCCGCCATGAGCGGTGTCACCGCCGGTGCTCTGGCTGCCTGCAATGCAGCCTCCGGCTCCACCTCCACCGCTGCTTCCGGCAGCGCTGCCGCTTCCGGTGCAACCGGCACCTACATCCCCGGCACCTATGAGGGCACTGCCGAGGGCATTTCCTCCACCGTCAAGGTCACCATGACCTTCTCCGACAGCGCTGTCACCGACGTGGTGGTGGACACCTCCGGCGAGACCGCTTCTTTCGGCGCTGCCGCTGCCGATGAGCTGCGTGAGCAGCTGCTTTCTGCCGGTTCTGCCGAGATCGACGGCGTTTCCGGCTCTACCATCACCTCCGACGCCGTGATGAAAGCTGCCAAGAGCTGCTACGCACAGGCAAAGGGTGAGGCTGTGGTGTCCAGCGTGCAGCTGCCCACAGGCGACGCAAACGACTGGCTGGGCAAAGAACCCGATATCGACGAGGCTGCCATCACCGAGACCGTGGACACCGACATCCTCATTGTGGGTGCAGGCAACGGCGGTATGTTTGCTGCCGCCTATGCAGCTGCGAACGGCCTGAATTTCCGCGTTATTGAGCAGAACGCCAACGTGCAGGACACCCGCCACTGGGTGGGTGCTGTCGATGGCTTTGGTGCACAGGAGCAGGGCATCCAGATGGACCGCGCCAAGCTTCTGAGCGAGATCTCCCGCTACGCCTCCGGCAAGTGCGATCAGCGCGTTGTCAAGACCTGGATCAACGAGTCCGCCGAGATGATCGGTTTTGTACGCGAAATCATGACCGAGAAGTACGGCGTGAACATGATCTACACCTATGGTGACGAGGCCAAGTGGCCCGCAGAGAACGCCGAGCATAACACCGATTTCATGTACCCTGAGATCGAGTACACCTACGACCGCAGCAGCGGTGCTGCCCGCAACGAGCTGCTGCTGCAGTACATTCAGGAGCTGGGCTACGATGTGGACTTCAAGACCAGTCTGGCCAAGCTGGAAAAGAACAGCGAGGGCCGCATTACCGGCATCATCGCCCAGAGCACCGAAGATGACCACTTTATCCGCTACAACGCCAACAAGGGCGTGTTGCTGGCCTGCGGCGGTTTCCCCGGCAACCCCTACATGATGGAGCAGCTGGACCCGCTGGGCACCAGCGTAACCACCGCCTGCTCCTACTCCCCCGCCGACAAGGGCTACGGCATCCGCGCTGCTGTGTGGGCCGGTGCCAATCTGGACAAGGAAGCCGCTCCCATGCTGTTTGACCGCGGCGTTGTTGCCCCCGGCGTGGATGGCGGCTATGTGGACAGCGACACTGCCTTTGGCGGCAAGGCCTTCCCCGGCAAGATCCGCCAGTACAACCCCGGTACCCAGCCCTTCCTGAAGGTGAACCGCAACGGCGAACGCTTTGCCAACGAGAGCTGTCCCTACAACGATATCGTCTACGCTGCTGCCCACCAGCCGGGCCGCGTCTACGCACAGATCTGCGATGCCAACATTCTGGAGGACGCAAAGCGTTTCCACACCATCGGCTGCTCTGCCCAGACCCGCAACGGCGGCGAGAAGTACATTCAGGGTAAGATGGACGAGGCTATTGAGGCCGGTGCATTGTTCAAGTGCGATACGCTGGACGAGCTGGCCGACAAGATGGGCTTTACCGGTGCTGCCAAGGACACCTTCCTTGCTACCGTGGAGCGCTACAATGAGCTGTACGACAAGCAGAACGATGAGGATTTCGGCAAGCCTGCTTACCGCCTGAGTGCCATCCGCACTGCGCCCTTCTATGGCTGCTGGCTGGGTGCCTCTCTGCTGACCACCGAGCAGGGCATTGCCATCAACGAAAAGGGTCAGGCGTTGGACAACAACAACCAGCCCATGGAGGGCCTGTATATCACCGGTGATATGTCCGGCAGCTTCTTTGCCAACAACTACCCCTGCCTGATGGCTGGTGTGGCCATGGGCCGCACCCTGACCTTCGCCATGAAGGCCGTCAAGCAGATGGCGGGTCTGGATAACGCCTGATCCAGCGCGGTTTTCCGGCACAACTTAAGCGTTTTTCCATTTCTTCTTTCTTCATGAAGAGAGGCGATCCCTGTTTGGGGCCGCCTCTCTTTGCCATTTTTTCGCCACCCGCCCCCTACACAAATCCCCACGATTGTGCTATGATAAAGCTGAACAGCCGGTTTGTGCCAGACAACCGGCAAAATCGAGGTGTTTGTACAAATGTCTGATCTCCTTGAAACTCTGCAGCAGGAAGGGGTAGACCCCGCTCTGCTGGAAGCAGTCCAACAGTACCGCGCTGCCCATGCCCTGCCGGACGCACTGCGCCCGCGCATCCCTTCCCCTGCCTTTACCTACTACGGCAAACAGGTGTGGGAGCAGGCGCTGGCGGCGCTGCTCTGCGGTGAAAACCTGCTGCTGGCAGGTGGAAAAGCCACCGGCAAAAACGTGCTGGCCGAAAACCTTGCCGCCGCCTTTGGCCGTCCTGCGTGGGACATCTCCTTCCATGTGAACATGGATGCAGCATCCCTCATTGGCATGGACACTTTTGCGGACGGTCAGGTGGTGTTCCGGCCCGGCCCGGTATACCGCTGCGCCCAGTGCGGCGGCTTTGGTGTGCTGGATGAGATCAACATGGCCAAAAACGAAGCGCTGGCCGTGCTGCACGCGGTGCTGGACTTCCGCCGTGCCATCGATGTGCCCGGCTACGACCGCATCCCGCTGGCGGAGGAGACCCGCTTTATTGCCACCATGAACTACGGTTATGCCGGCACCCGTGAGCTGAACGAGGCCCTCACCTCCCGTTTCGTGGTCATCCAGATGCCCACCATTACGCAGGACGATCTGGAAAAGCTGCTGCGGACGCAGTTCCCCGATCTTGCTTCCAAGTATGTGCGCCAGTTTGCACTGCTGTTCCTTGACCTGCAGAAAAAGTGCGACAGTGCGGAAATTTCCACCAAGGCGCTGGATCTGCGCGGTATGCTGGATGCCCTGCGGCTGATCCGGCGCGGCATCCCGGCAGGCGCGGCACTGGATATGGGCATCACCAACAAGGCCTTTGACTCCTACGAGCAGGGCCTGATCCGTGATGTGATCGCAGCGCGCATTCCGGCCAAGCTGGATGCCGCCAAGCTCTTTGGCTGATGGATGCCCAGAGTTACACCGCGCAGGAGCGGCGTGCGGCCAATCAAGTCTGGGCTGCTGCAGGAGCCTATGGCTTTGAGCCGTTGTTTCTGGCCCGCTATACCGACGGCACTACCGATTTTTACATGAACACGGTCGTGGGCCTCATCCACAAATATTACGGTGACGCGCTGATCCGCAGCGTCTTTGATGCATGGGACGGTGATCTGCGGCAGACCATGCTGGACGACATGACATGGCTGTATCTGGAAAACGCCGCCTACCGGCTGGAGCTGCCCCGCCGCCCGGTGCTGGAAGCGCTGCGCCATGCCCATGCAGATTATTTCTTTGCGATTCAATACAAGCTCTCCCGTCAGGAGTGGATGGCAAAAAATCAGCTGGTGTACACCATGCAGGCTGCACGCTGGCGGCGTGTACTGGGCCGCACCGACCCGGTGATGACCCCTTATGAGTCCGGCCTTGCCGCCGCGCTGGCCCCGGAGCATGTGCCGGAGCCGGAACAGCTGAAAGCCGAAATTTTATCGATCTACGCAAAATTCAACCTGTTCGACGGTACTGTGCACCAGAGAGCAGCTTTGCATCTGCATCTGGACGGCCTGCTGGCAAAGCTTGCCACCAAAGCCATGCCCACCCAGATGATCAAAACGGACCGCGTGACCGTGGAACACTCAAGCTCCGTGGATGCTGTGGGCGGCGGGCTGGCGGTGGACAAGCGCCGGGCCCACATCACCCTGAAGCAGAATGCCGCGCAGGACAAGGCCTACATCGAAAGCTGCTTCGGTCGCTCTCTCTACCCGCCGGAACGGCTGCGCAAGGCTGAGCAGGAGCTTTGCGTGGGCGACCATCTGGGGTGCCATTTGTGGTTCAGTGCCGGTGTGCCCAGCCCGGAACAGGCCCCCACCCCGGAGGCCCGGCATCTGGCCGAACAGGCCGAGCTGCAGGCCGACCGCAACCGCGCCTACTACGCCAAAAATCAGGAGCTGCACCGCAGCGTGGTGCTGCGGCTCACCGAGCAGATCCGCAACTGCATTCTGGTGCATCAGCAGCCCAACGCGCGGGTGGCCCGCAGCGGCAATGTGGACCCCGGGCGGGTGTGGCGCGCCCCGCTTTTGAACGATGACCGGGTGTTTTTGTGTGCCGAGGAAGAGAACCAGCCCTCTTTTACGGTAGACCTTTTATTGGACGCATCCGCTTCCCGCCTGCACTGTCAGGAAGTGATCGCGGCTCAAGGATCCATTTTGGCCCAGAGCCTTGCGGCCTGCGGTATCCCGGTGCGGGTGTCCAGCTTCAGCAGCCTGCGGGGCTACACCGTACTGCGTGTGCTCAAAGGCTTTGCAGACAAAAACCTGCAGAACATCAACCGATATTTTGCTTCCGGCTGGAACCGTGACGGCCTTGCCCTGCGGGCAGCAGGCGACCTTTTGCAGTATGCGCCCGGCCCTGCACCGCGGCACCTGCTCATCGTGCTGACGGACGCTTCGCCCAACGACAGCCGCCGCATCCCGCCCAGTGCAGAAAACCCGCTGGGCTGCGGTTACGAGGACGCTGCCGGTGTGGCTGACACTGCCGCGCAAGTGCGTGCGCTGCAGCGCATGGGTATCCGGGTGTCGGCTGTGTTCATGGGTGAGGACAGCTCTGCCGGTGCCGCTGCACAGATCTACGGCAAAAACATGGCCCGTATCCGCGGCATGGACCAACTGGCCCGCGCGGCCGGGCGGCTGATCCAGAACGAGATCCGTGAACTGGGCGATTGAACCATATTTTACCAGAACAGCCCACAGATGGGAGGCTTTGGCCTTGCCGTCTGTGGGCTGTTTTTGATACAGAGCACAACTGATTCACTCTTGCAACAACCATGTTTCGGGTCACTGTTGCAGGATGCACGGAAATTTTTTGTTTTTCTGCAAACTTATAGTTGTTTTTTGTTGCGAAGTATGCTATACTATGTTCAGTCAATAAAACATTCCTGCGTAAGCCGCCTGCTGTGCACCGGGTCGTTTGGCGCAGTGCCCATCCGTTATACAACGAACTGCTGTGTTATAGTTTCAGGAGGGAACCGATCATGGATGCCAACCGTTATTTTGATGCCATGCACAACGCTATGTCAGCTCAGCACCCCGGTGCGCAGCTGCTTTTAACGGTAAAGCTGCAGGACACCTGCGGCAACGATGCCTGCCTGGAGCTGAAGCAGCTGCCCGGTGAAAGCACCTCCATTCTGTGCTACTCCACCATGGGTCGCCGCTGCCTGAACTTCCAGCTGTTCCGCAAGGGCTGGCAGCTGTGCCACAACGCCGATGGCCAGCTGGTAGGCCGCTTTCCTTCCAGCGCCGACGGCCTGATCGACGAGACCGATTTCCGCGCCTACTGCCGTGAGGACAGGCTGGATCTGGCCCGCACCCAGCGCATCACCGCCGAGCTTCGCCAGTGCGCCGGTATCAATTATCAGGGCAGCATCCCGCAGAACGCCCGCACCGGCGCTGTGATCACGGTAGAAAGCCATGTAGGGGCCGGTGCCCGCTGGACCTACTGGAGTCAGGATGTTCTGCCCAGCCTGCCGCTGGGTGCCATCCTCTACTGGCTGGCGGATCATCTGGCCGGTGCCGAGCGCCGCACCCTGCAGGCCGACCCGCAGGCAGCCCGCCTTGCCGCCCAGTGGCTGGCCGGTGATACAGCCGTATTCTTCCATCCGTCGGTGCCGATGACCGCCATGAATACGGTCTCTTCCGGCTCTGCACCCGCACGCCGCCGCACCACTGTGCCCGCTGCCCGCAGCAAGAGCTGGCAAAGCATCATGGCCGTGATGGCAGGCATGTGAACGAAAAAGCAAGGAAAGACCGATTGTCTCTCCTTGCTTTTTCAGTATTATTCGAGGTACGGATCCAGCAGGGCATCCACCGTTTTGTTCCGCTTGGGGTTCGGCTTTTTGATCACATGGCCGCGGCAGACCGCCAGTTCCAGATGCTGCAGCGCACGCAGGTCGTCCAGTGGGTTGTGCTTTGTCACAATAAAATCTGCGCTCTTGCCCGGCTCAATGGAACCGGTCACGTCTCCTACTCCGGCCAGCTGAGCATTGCGCAGGGTGGCCGTGTACAGGGCGAACTGATTGCTTACACCGCAGTATTTGTGGAAGTAGCACAGCTCCCGCCAGAAATCGTATTGGGTGATGTATGGGCAGCCTACATCGTTGCCCAAGGCCACCGGGATGCCGTTGGCAAGGGCGGTCTTTGCGCTTTCCACCACACCGTCAAACACGATCTTGCCGTTATACTGGTCCTTTTCCGAAGCGCCGGAAACCGCCGTATCAAACAGTGCGTAGGGCAGCGCCGGGGAGATGGTGGTGCACACAAAGGCTCCCCGCTCCTTGTAAAGTCGGATGGTCTCATCATCCATCTTTGCGCCGTGCTCAATGGAATCCACGCCGTTTTCCAGCGCCACCTTTACGCCCTCTGGCGACTCGGTGTGTGCCGCCACGGTATAGCCCAGCTTGTGGGCCTCGTCGCAGACGGCTTTGACCATTTCCGGCTTCATCTTCAGCTCGCCGGGGGTTCCCTTTTCGGTGGCATCCAGCACGCCGCCGGTGATCATCAGCTTGACAAGATCCACCTTCTGTCCGCTGGCCTTTTTGAGCTGAGCCAGTGCTTCGGCATTGTTATGGGCTGCCACCGCCACCGAGCCTGCCATATGTCCGCCCGGCACTGAAATGCCCTCGTTGGCGGCAAGAATGCGCGGTGCCAGCAGTCTGCCTGCAGCGGCATCGTCCCGGCAGCGGGTGTCAAAATCTGCAATGCCGCCCACGGTGCGGATGGTAGTCACGCCACCCAGCAGTTCCAGCTTCGCGTAGCTGCATACCAGCCTGTAGGCCACCGCACGGGTCAGGCCATTGCTCAGAATTTTGCGCACCAGCGCAGCATTGTCCCGCGGCTTTGCGCTGGGCTTGCCGTTGCCCGCCAGATGCACATGCAAATTGACCAGACCCGGCATGATATAGCTGCCGTGCAGATCGATGACCTCATAGCCATCCAGATCCACGCCCTCGTCGGCAATGGCAGTGATCTTATCATCCTCGGTCAGCAGGATCTTGTGCGCTTCCGGCTGCATCTGCTCGGTGCCATCCAGCAGGATCCCGTTCGTATAGGCACGTTTCATTGGGAACATCCTCTCTTTTTCAAGTTTTTTCGGACAGGAGTTGTTTTATTTCAGTATAGCACGTTCCGGCAGATGGTGCAATGCAAAAACGGGCAGGAAAGGTTCAGCCCTCTCCTGCCCGCTCGGTGTTTTTATTTACTGTGCGGCTGCGCTGGAAGCTACTTCAGAAGCAGCAGCCTCAGAAGATGCGGCTTCCGAAGAAGCAACTTCGCTGGATGCGGCATCTGCGCCGCCGGTCACGCCGCCCTCAACGACCAGCTCATCCTCATAGTCAAGGCCGTAGGTATCCACCAGAGTCTCCTCATAGTCCTTGTGGAAGAAGTTCTCCTCGCCCAGAGCCTTGATCTCCTCGTTCAGCCAATCCAGAACGGTGGTGTTGCCCTGGCTCACAGCGGGAGCAATGGTGTCCTGACTGCCCAGAGAGGGAATGCCGACCGTGTAGCCGGTGTTCTGCTTTGCAAATGCAATGACCTCGGTGTTATCGTTGGCCCATGCTACGCCGTTGCCATTCTCCAGTGCATTCTTGGCCGTTGCATAGGAATCGTACTTCTGCAGCGGAATGTCGGGGTACTCCTTGGTCAGGTAGGTCTCGGCGGTGGTGCCGGAAATGACGATCATCTGGTCGTCAGCGTTCCAGTTGTCCAGAGTGGTGATAACGTTGCTGTCCGGAGAAATGACACCCAGAGCCACGTTCATGTAAGGCAGAGCAAAGTCCACTTCCTCTGCACGCTCCGGGGTCACGGTGAAGTTTGCCAGGATCACATCCGCCTTGCCGGTCTGCAGGTACTCGATGCGGTTGGCAGCCTCGGTGGAAACGAAGTTGATCTCTACGCCCAGATCCTCGCCCAGACGGCGTGCAAAGTAGACATCATAGCCCTGATATTCGCCGTTCTCGTCCACATAGCCGAACGGGTTCTTATCGGAGAACACGCCGATGTTGATGGTGCCGGACTCCTTGATCTGATCCAGAGTGCGGTAGACCACGCTGCTGCCGGATGCTGCAGTTGCAGTAGAAGCAGAAGAAGAGCCGCCGCATGCGGTCAGAACAGCGGCAGCGGAAACTGCGCCCAGACCCAGCAGGAAGGAACGACGAGAGATCTTAGACTGTTTCATAATGATTACTCCTTTACAAAATCTTTCCCATTTGGCTGCGGAACACCCGCAGCCTTTATCTTGATCTGTGACTCATTTCACAGCATCAAACGTGAATGTGCGCAGGAAGCGTTGCGCGCGCTCAGTCTTGGGCCGGTCAAAGAACTCGGCCGGGGCAGCTTCTTCCACGATCTTGCCGCCATCCAGAAAGATGACGCGGTTGGCAATGGCGCGGGCAAACTGCATTTCGTGGGTGACGATGATCATGGTCTTGCCCTGCTTGGCAAGGTCCAGCATAACGTCCAGCACCTCGCGCACCATTTCCGGATCAAGGGCAGCGGTCACTTCATCAAACAGGAGGATCTCCGGGTGCATACACAGCGCGCGCACGATGGCAACGCGCTGCTTCTGACCGCCGGAAAGCTCCCGCGGGTAGCTGTTTTTCTTGGCAAGCAGGCCCACACGGTCCAGCAGAGCTTCGGCCTCCTGCTGCACTTCCGCTTTGGGGCGCTTCTGCACCTTGGTGGGTGCCAGAAGCACATTGTCCAGCACCGTCATGTGCGGGAACAGCTCGTAGCTCTGGAACACCATGCCGATGCGCTGGCGCAGCTGAGTCAGATTTTTACCGCCGTAGGCAACGGTCTCATTGCCCAGCCGCACCCGGCCGCTCTGGGTGGGCTCCAGACCATTCAGACAGCGCAGCAGGGTGCTTTTGCCGCAGCCCGAAGGGCCGACCACCACGATGACCTCGCCGGGCTTGACAGCAAAGCTGATATCATCCAGCACGGGGGTCTCGCCATAGGCCTTGATCAGATGTTCAACAGTCAAAATAGGTTCTGCCATGTACGGTCACTTCCATTTCTTTTCGAGATAGGATGCCAGCAGACTGATGGGCCAGCATACGAAGAAATATAACACGAAAACCGTGAGATAAATGCCAAACGCTGCGTTAGGGCTGGTGGTGCGGTTGGCCTCGATGATCTGCTGTGCTACCTTGATCACTTCCACCACACCGATCATCAGCACAAGGCTGGTGGTCTTGATCATGCGGGTAATCAGGTTGATGGACAGCGGGATCAGGCGGCGCACCGTCTGCGGAATGATGATGTACCAGTAGGTCTGCGCACGGCTCATGCCAAGGGCCTCGGCGCTCTCATACTGGTGCTTCGGAATGGCGATCAGCGCACCGCGCACAAGGTCGCTCATTTCTGCGGTGCCCCACAGCACAAACACGATGATGGATGCCGTCTCGCCGGAAAGGTTCCACCCAAAGGCACGGGTGGTGCCGAAGTAAACGAGGAACAGCAGCACCATCTGCGGCATGATGCGGACGAACTCCAGATACAGCCGCAGGATCGCCTTGATAACGGGGTTGCGGGAGGTCATGAGCACGCCCAGCAGGATGCCCAGCGGCAGGCTGATGATCACCGAGACGGCACTGATCTTGAGTGCAACGCCAAGGCCGCCCAGCAGGCGGGCCATGTTTTTGCCCTTGAACAGGACATCAAGACCCAAATCCAGCATAGCGCAGCCTCCTTTCGATCAGGCTGCCCACAATGGACACCGGCAGCAGGATGATAAGGTAGAACACCACCAGCAGGAACAGACATTCGATGGTTTTGGAGTACATGCCGATGAGATCCTTTGCCGTGAACATCAGGTCCATCAGGCTGATGGCGCTGAACACGCTGGTCTCCTTGAGCAGGAAGATCACATTTGCCATGAAAGCCGGCATACTGGTGGACATGGCCTGCGGCAGAATGATGTAGTGCATGGTCTGCCAGCGGTTCATGCCAAGGCTGTAGGCACTCTCGGTCTGGATGGGCTCAATGGCTTCCAGACCGCTGCGGAACGCTTCGGCCATGTAGCTGCCGCCCAGAAACGCCAGACCGGCAATGCCGCAGATCTCGGCATTGGTGCGGATGCCCACCTTGGGCAGGCCATAATAAATGAAGAACAGCTGCACCAGCAGCGGTGTGTTGCGGGACAGCTGGATGTAAACACCCACGATCTGCCGCAGAACGGGCACCTTATCATACTGGATCACTGCGCAGGCAAGGCCAATGATGATGGCAAAAATGATGCCTGCAACGCCCAGCCGCACGGTAAGTACAGCGGCCTTCTGGTAGAGCGGCAAATATTGCTGGATCGCATTCCAGTCCATTGCCGGATTCCTCCCTTGTATCCTGATTTGCGGGTCAAAACAAAACGCCCGGAAGCTCCCTCTTCAAGTAAGCTTCCAGGCGGTCAGCGACAGATCCTTCTGCGTGTTCCCACACAGAATATGCGGATATGCTCACACGGCATACCATACTGCAGGGCGGCCGGTCCGGGAAGCGTTTGCGGTACAACAACACATTGCGCAACAACACATCATAGCCGTTTCCTCCCTGAATGATCTCAATTTTCGGATTTGCTCGACCCGATGCACGTAGTTTACACCCTATTACCCATTATGTCAATATGATTATGGGGCTTCTTTCGATTCTTTGCTCATTCAGCCTAAAATCATATCATTCCATGTGTAAATTTTATTCATTTTTCAACTTGACCGTATGCGTCATGCGGACAGCAAAAAGCCCTCCCGTCGGGGGAGGGCCGGGCCGGATAAAGATTTTTTAGGAAAGTTTAAGAAACAGCCGGTTTTGCTTTCTGCTGCCATATGCTCTCCTCCTGCCTTTTCTTTTATAAATAAGTATCATGATCTCCCGGGAAAAGTGCAATCAAAAGGCACCGGCTTGTGCAAAAAAGCCGGTGCCTTGGGGCAGGAATATTTTACAGGTTCAGCAGCACATTAGTCCGGAAAACGTTGCCGCCCGTTTCCACCGTCAGATTGCCGTGATACCTGTGCACGGCAGTTTCGACGGAAACAAGGCCGATGCCCTGTCCGTCATGCTTGGTAGAGTGCAGAACGCCGCCCTGCTTTTTCAGCACGCCGTCATAGCGGTTCTCCACCATCAGGCCCATCATGGCCGGGCTGAGCATCCGGGCCAGCACCTTGATCTGCCGTTCTTCCGGCGGCAGCTTCTGGCTGGCATGGAGCGCATTTTCCAGCAGGTTGCCAAGAATGGTGCACAGGTCGGCCTCCGGCAGGGGCAGGAGCTTGGGCAGTTCAAGCTTCCATTCGATCTGGATGCCCTGTCTCCGGGCCTCGTAGTCGTAGTGGCCGGCAAGCGCATCCACCGCAGCGTTGACGCACAGGGTGGGTCTGGCATCGCTGAGTTCGCTCTCGTACTGGCTCAGGTAGCTTTTCAGTTCATCCAGCCGCCCGGCCTCGGTCAGGCCGGAGATCACATGTAGGTGCTGGCGGAAATCGTGCCGCAGGTGGCGGGTCTGTTCCAGATAGCTGCGCAGCTCCATATAGCGGCGGGACTCCACGGCCAGCAGCTGGTTTTCGCGGTCCAGCTGGGAGCTGCGGGCATACTCCTTTGCCACGCGGTACATCTCGTACAGCAGCAGAAAGATGCCCAGCAGCGAGATGCTCACTGCCAGCACCGCGATGATGCGGATGCGGTTCATCAGGATGACGCCGGTTTCCTTCGGCATACAGAACACCAGAAACGCCGCGTACAGTGCCGGCAGCGGCCATGCCGACTCCCAGAAGGCTTCGCCATGGTACTCCTGCAGCAGCCACCGGCTCCAGCGCACTGCCGTAAAGCGGAAGATGGCGCTGAGTATCACCGCGAGGGTCAGGCAGATGACCGAGGTGCTGGGCAGAAACACCGGCTGTGCATTGTCCAGCTCAGCTTCCGCGTTCAGCACAATGGCAAGCAGGGTGCACACAGACATCATCACTGCCGACACCGAGAACAGAAACATGGTCTGGCTGATCGATACTTTCCGGTCGGTGCGCCAGCGCAGCAGCCAGAAGCTGATGATGAGCAGCGGGATGAGCAGGAAGTTCGTTTCCATGTCCAGCATGCAGCACACCGCTGCGCCAGCCAGACCCATCAGTGTGATCGCCGACGCACCGATGGCATAGGTTTTACGCGGTGCACGCAAGTGCTCCTGCAGCGAGGCAAGGCAGAGGTATTCTGCCGGATACATCATTGCAAATTCCAGAAAAAAACGTCCAAACAATGCAAAATTCACAAGCGCTCTCCTTTCCGGGTCAGAATTCCCGCTGCATACCACGGAACTGGTACTGCGTAAATTGGGCAAGAAGGCTGTTTTTGTCCTTCTGCCGCACCGGCAGATGGGTCCCATCCAGCATTTCAATGCAGTCGCCCTCAAACCGCAGCACCTTGGACATGTTGATGATCACGCCGCGGTTGCACACCAAAAATTCCGGCTGGGTCTGAAGCTGTTCCTGCACCTGTGCAAAATTTGCCGTGGCCCGGCACTCGCCGTCATCCGTGACCACACGCACATAATGGTTCTGTGCCGTAGCATAGTAGATCTTGGTCAGCGGCAGCCGCACGATCTGCCGGGCAATGCGCACCTCCAGCTCCGGCTGCTGGCGGCACAGCACCCGCCGCAGCTCCCCTGCCAGCTGCTCAAACTTTTCTTTCTTATAAGGCTTGAGCAGATAATCGAATGGATGTACCGGAAAGGCATCCCACACGTACTCCGGCGAGGATGTCACAAACACGATCAGCAGGTCCGGGTCGGCCGCACGCAGCCGCTGCGCCGTCTCAATGCCATTGGTGCCCTCCATGCAGATGTCCAGAAACACCACCTGATACCCTTCGCGCCAGCCGGCCTGCAAAAATTCATCTCCGCTGGCAAAACAGCTGCAGGATATGTTCTCATTTTCAAATGCCTTTTTCAGCAGCTGTTTCAACCGTTCGGCATCCGGCTTGCTGTCTTCCACGATCGCCGTCTGCAGGTTCATTGCTGCACCCCCTTGTTCCTTCTGCTTCCCTGTTTTTTTATATTATAGCACAAGTTCCGCCTTCCGTGGTCTGCCATTCGCGCACAAAACAGCCCGTTTCGCGCAGGTTGCGGCAAATTTTTGTGTGTTTTCCTGCTGCAATGCAAAACAAAAAAAGGCACCACACAATATGTGATGCCTTTCTGATCTGGTGGAGATTACCGGGCCGATTCTGATCACGGTGACCCTCTTGCAGTCCATGCACGGCGCTCTCCTGGGTGAGCTAAGCCCTCACTCGTTTGGCAACAACAAAAAAGCACCACACGTTTCTGTGTAGTGCTTTTTCCCTCTGGTGGAGAATACCGGGATCGAACCGGTGACCTCTTGCATGCCATGCAAGCGCTCTCCCAGCTGAGCTAAACCCCCAGATGTTTGTCCCCGTGCCTGACGACGTGTGTAATTATACCAGCCGGAGGGGCGCTTGTCAACAGTTTTTTGAAAATTTTTTGCAGCAAAAGATCCCCGCAGGGCGTGTGCCCGGCGGGGATCAGAAAGCAGGGGAAAACTCTTTTTGGAAAAACTACGCCTTAGCGTGCCTGACGGTCAAAGATCTGCGGGGCCACACGGCACAGCAGCACAGCGGCCACCATGGTGAGCAGGGTCTCGGGCAGCATATAGCTGCCGTTGTAGGTCAGGCTGTAAGTCCATGCGGCCAGACCATCGTTCAGGTTGCCCCACACCAGCACACCGGACAAAAAGCTGCACATAAAGCGCAGGAAACCGGCGGCAAAGGTGCCTACGGCCACACCCACGGTGCGGTTCTTGAAGGGGCGGGCGAACAACTCGGCCAGACCCAGTGCCATAAAGGCCAGCACATAGTCCAGCAGCACCTCACCGAGGAAGTAGAGGAAGGTGGAAGCGGGAGGAGGGTAGAAGCCCATGATCATTTGCAGGCAGGAGTTCACGAAACCGGTGAACAGCCCCCACTTTGCGCCGTGGCGGAAGGACACCAGCACAAAGGGCAGCATACTCAGCAGGGTAATGCTGCCGCCATTGGGCATGGTGAAGAACTTGATGTTGGAAAGCACCGTGCCAATAGCGATCATCAGGGCGCATTCCACCAGAATGCGGGTCTTGGAATAGGTTTTAGACATGATGGAAAAATTCCTCTCTCATAGTAGTACACAAAAACAAAATGCGCCTGCTGGCAGCAGACGCATGAAGGTTTGTTGAACGTACCGGACGGTTCCGCAAACTCCCTACGCCGGCATTGCCCGGATCAGGTAAAGGGTACTCCGCGCTATGCGGATCTCAGCCTTATGGCGCCCCTGTTTTTATGTCCGCCCACAGTATACGCGCCGTGGGACAAAAAGTCAAGCCCGCAGACATAATCCGCCCCGGCAGCGCGTATGTTATACCATTGCAAAGCTGGAACGCAGGGAGGCGGGATATGAAAGCCGATCCGGAACAGCGTGCCGTGCAGCTGGGCGAGTACATTGCCGCCCACAACGCCACGGTGCGGGCAGCGGCGGCTGCGTTCGGGTGCAGCAAGTCCACCGTGCACAAGGACGTTGCCGTGCGGCTGCGCAACATCAGCCCGGCGCTGTACGGGCAGGTGCGCGCCGTGCTGGCCCGCAACAAGGCTGAGCGCCACCTGCGGGGCGGGGCTGCCACCCGGCGCAGATACAGTCGCCGCTGAAGCCCAAAAAAGACCGCTGCACTGCGCAGCGGTCTTTTTTGCTGGGACGATCTTGAATGGCCGCCGCGCTGCTTTGGCCATATTCAGCGGAAAACATAATTATAATTTGTGGTTCAGAAACGCCCGCAGGCGTTTCTGAACCACTTTTTCATAGGAACCACAAAAAACGGCTGTTTTATCCCCCGGTGTGAAACTGCTGCAACGCGCCTTTTTCCAGCCGGCTTACCTGCGCCTGACTGATGCCGATCTCCTGCGCCACCTCCATCTGGGTCTTGCCGCGCAGATACCGCAGTTCCATAATGCGCTTTTCCCGGGGCGAAAGAGCGGCTACCGTATCGCGGAACTGCAACCCGCTGATCCAGCTTTCCTCGCTGTCTGGGTCCCGCACTTGGTCGATCACATACATGGCATCGCCGCCATCGGTGTACACCGGCTCGTCAAGGCTGAGCGGCTCTACCACAGATTCCAGCGCGGCGGTCACCTCGCGCCGGGCAAGCCCGGCTGCAGCGGCGATCTCGTCCATGGTGGGCTCCCGCCCCAACTTTTTTTCCAGTGCTTCCCGCGCCTGCATGGCACGGTAGGCGGTGTCCCGCAGGGTGCGGCTTACCCGCAGGGCGTTGTTGTCCCGCAGAAACCGCCGGATCTCCCCAATGATCATGGGCACGCCGTAGGTAGAAAACCGCACCGGCTGTGCGGGGTCAAAGTTGTCGATGGCCTTGATCAGCCCGATGCACCCCACCTGAAACAGATCGTCCAGATTTTCGCCCCGCTGGGCAAACCGCTGCACTACGCTGAGCACCAGCCGTAGGTTGCCCTCCACCATCCGCGCCCGGGCGGCTTTGTCCCCGGCGTGGGCAAGGGTGAGCAGCTGCCGCTTTTCCGCCTCGGTCAGCACAGGCAGCTGCCCTGTGTTCACACCGCATAGCTCCACCTTGTTGTACATCCAAACGCCCCCGGTCTTTTAGCTTTACCGGAAGTATGGCTCTGCGCGCCGGGCGCTATGCGTGGAAAAAATTGTGCGCCCCTCCGCAAAAGAGGGGCGCATTATAGACAAAGCTGTAATTTTATGGTATGCACCAGCGGCTACTCGCTTTCAAGGCGGGCTTTCAGGGTGCGGATGATGCGCTTTTCCAGCCGGGAGATGTAACTCTGGCTGATGCCAAGGGCATCGGCGGCTTCCTTCTGGGTGCGCTCCACGCCGTCGGTAAGGCCGAAACGCAGTTCCATGATCTGCCGCTCCCGTGCCGAGAGCGCCGCTACGGCGCTGCGCAGCACCGCGCGCTCGGCGTCCTGCTCCAGCTGCTGGCTTACCGCGTTGGCATCGCTGCCAAGGATGTCCGAGAGCAGCAGCTCGTTGCCATCGCCGTCCACGTTCAAAGGCTCGTCGATGCTGGCCTCCTGCCGGCGGTTGGAGCTTTTGCGCAGGTACATCAGGATCTCGTTGCCGATGCAGCGGCTGGCGTAGGTGGCCAGCTTGATGCTGCGGGCAGGGGTGAAGGTGTTTACCGCCTTGATCAGCCCGATGGTGCCAATGCTTACCAAGTCCTCGGCGGGCACACCGCTGTTCTCGTACTTTTTGGCCAGATACACCACCAGCCGCAGGTTGTGGGTGATCAGCTCCTCGCGGGCGGCAGCGTCCCCGGCAGCCATGCGGTCAAGCAGGGCTTTTTCCTGCTCGGGGGTAAGGGGCGGGGGCAGGCTTGGCCCGCCCGCCAGATAATGCACCGCGCCGCAGTAGCGCAAACGCCCCCACAGCCGCTGCCAGACCTTGCGGAAAAACTGCAACATGGATATCCCTCCTGTGCACTATTTATTATATGTATTATAAGGAAACTGCATCAGGGAGGGCTGAACCCTCTCAGTCACGGCTTACGCCGTGCCGGCTCCCCCAAAGGGGGAGCTTTTTTGCCATGACGGAAAAAGTATCGGATGAATGATAAAAGATTACGGCAATGCTATAAGCTCTCCCTCCGGGAGAGCTGGCGCGGGAGCGCCTGAGAGGGCGGAAAACTCCTACACACCAACCTCCTCCGCCACGTCGTCCCCCAACAGCAGCGTCCATGCGCCGGTGGGGGCGTCCGGGGCGCAAAAGGCCGCCAGCAGGCCGGGCACGCGGCG
>OOCN01000709.1_pt1 | contig 26753 bp, 25 predicted proteins | sample 1671361 | NCBI WGS metagenome assembly OOCN01 (sample SAMN06348149, study PRJEB24527) | human gut metagenome | biome: human gut; feature: ankylosing spondylitis patient; material: feces | host: Homo sapiens | place: China | collected 2015-10
CACTGCTTATTGCTTTTCGCAATTGAAGCAGGGGACTTACTTGATTCGGTTAAAAAATGAGATTTGGCTCAGGCAGGTATCTGCCACAGCACTATTTTCAGCCGATACATCAAAAAAGAAACTGCTCCAGATATTTTTTCACAGACCTGCTCATTTCTCTCATTTCATCTACAGCGATCCTGCTAGTACATCGTTTTCGAAACACGCTCTAACACTCTACCGCTACTTTGATCACACCATCTCTCTTATTTTCAAAAAGTTCATATGCTTCTTCGATTCTGCTAAGCGGATAGGTATGTGTGATAAGTGGTTCTGTATTAATCTTACCTTCTGCGATCAGTTTCAGGGTTTCCTCACAATCACATCCATCCACTCCACCTGTTTTGAATGTGAGATTTTTTCCATACATATCCGGAAGTGGCAGTACCTGAGCCTTATCATAAAGTGCAACCACTGTCACAGTTGCATTTGGTCTTGCACATTCCCATGCCAGACGAAATGTAGATTCCGCTCCCGCAACCTCAAGAACTACATCAGCTCCACCGTGATCACTATGGTCCTGGACAAAATCAAAGCATTCCTCCGGCGAGACAGTAAGAACCTCCGGATAATGTTCATTAATAAAATGAATTCTGTTTTCATCTTTTTCACACATAATAATACACTTTGGATTCTTCAGCATAACACTTAGCAAAGTGCAAATCCCTGTAGGACCAGCTCCAATGATCAGCACAGTATCCTCCTCTGTGATCTCAGAAATACGTGCAGCCCAATAGCCAGTGGCAAGAACATCTCCTACCAGCAAAGCCTGTCTGTCAGTAACTCCTTCCGGAATTTTGTTCAGTCCCTGGTCAGCAAACGGAACTCTTACATATTCTGCCTGACCACCATCTATACGACAGCCAAGAGCCCATCCGCCATTCTCATCTGTACAGTTATTTACATAACCTTTTTTACAGAAAAAACATTCACCACAAAAGGTTTCTACATTTACAGTCACACGATCCCCCGGTTTTACATGAGTTACAGCACTTCCAACTGATTCAACAATACCTACCATCTCATGTCCCACAGTTATACCAGGAACTGCACGGGGAACACTTCCGTGTTTAATGTGCAGATCACTTGAACAGATACTTGCAAGCGTTACTTTTACAACTGCATCTCGTTCATGCATAAGTACTGGTTTTGGTTTTTCCATTAATTCAAATTTTCCCTTTGAAACATATGTATAAGTCTGCATTATTTTATCCCATCACTTTCCGGATTATTTTATCAGATGATCCTTCATAAATTTTAATGTTTTGTCGGCCTTTAGCCAAACTGCTTCCTGTTCTTCATGGGTAACAAAGATCAATGTCTTTCCCTCGGTCTTTTTTAAAATATAATCAATTGTTTTTGTTCTGGTTTTTCATCAAGACCTCTGAGAGGTTCATCCATAATCACACAGTCTGAATCAGCCAGCAATGCCCTCAGGATAGACACTCTTCTGCGCATTCCTCCGCTTAATTCACGAACCGGTTTCTGCCATACCTCAGTAAGCGCAACTGCTTTATACGCCTCCTCCAGTTCTCTGTCTGATATTGTTTTCTTATATTGGAAGCAGCACTCAGATTTTCGCACAGGCGATCTTCCTGAAATACTGCACTGATCTTCCTGTCACTTATCCCTTCTATTTTTCCCTTATCCGGAATATCCAGCCCCAAAAGAAGCCGTATCAGTGTAGTTTTTCCACATCCGGATCTTCCTCTTATACAAGTGGTTTTCCCTTCTGGAAAAACGCAACACAAATTTCAAATACAAAACTTATCACAATAATCACAATCGTCCACGCAAAAAGATCAGGAGTATTCAGATATATTTTTGCATTATACAGTTTCTCACCAATAGAACCTGAGGGTACTCCGATAACCTCTGCTGCCACTCCTGCTTTCCAGCACATCCCAAGTGAAAGCCTGCATGCAGATAGAAAATAAGGCAGTACCTGCGATACATAAATATATCTGATCTTTCTTCCGGGATTCACCTGAAATACTTTTGCCATTTCCAGTATCTTACTGTCAGTCTGCTGTATTCCCTCAAGGATATTTGTATATATCACAGGCAGGACCATAAGAAAAGAAATAAAAACTGACAGATTTCTGGAAGGTATCCATATCAGGCACAAAATGATAAAAGACGCCACAGGTGTAGATTTGACCACCGCAATTACAGGTGCTATCAGAATTTCCACTGTTTTTGACCAATATGCCAACACTGCCAGAAAGATTCCCAAAAACATAGCCACTATGCGGATTCCTGTATAGCATCCTTTCTTTATTTAAGAATTCAAGAAGTATTTAAGTTCATTAAATATTTTATCACACAATGAAAAAATATTTAATGAAAACTTTGATATTTACCAATAATTTTTCTATTCTTTTCATAACCTGACGGCATATTTTGTTGCTTTTCCATACTGATTATTCTATAATATATAATATCTGTTTGCAATTTTTTGTTGTTTTTTCTGAAACAGCAAAAATCGAAAAACATGTTGCTGAGAACGGAATGAGCAGTAACAATGTCAAACGATTTCATCTATAAAATAAAATATCAGGAGTATACAGATATGGAATTGAAAAACAGAACTTTATCAAATTTCGCCGATCTTGTTCAAACCGGTGAATGCAAAAAATTCAAAGGCCGTCTGAAAGTAGGTGTGGATTTGGGTACAGCTAATACAGTTCTGGCAGTTGTAGACACTACCAACCGTCCGATTGCCGGCATATCCGCTCCCTCCCAGGCTATCAGAGACGGCGTGATCGTCAATTATTATGAATCTGTTCAGCTTGTTACACGGCTGAAGGCTGAACTTGAAGAAAAACTGAAAACTGAGCTTCCTTACGCTGCAGCTGCAATCCCACCCGGAGTTTCCGAAGGAAGTTCAAAAAGTATTCAATATGTGCTGGAGGGTGCAGGTTTTGAGGTTTCCAATATCGTAGACGAACCCACCGCTGCAGCTGCTGTACTTAAGATTTCAGACGGCGCTGTAGTGGATGTAGGTGGAGGCACTACAGGAATCAGCATTCTCAAAGACGGCAAAGTAATCTACACAGACGATGAAGCTACCGGCGGCAGTCACATGACCATGACTGTAGCAGGGCACTATAACATCCCATACGAAGAAGCTGAAATTTTAAAAACAGATCGTTCAAAAGAAGCTGAAATTTTCCCTGTAATCAAAGCAACTGTAGAAAAAATGGCCACGATCACTCAGAGATTTCTCACAGGCTACCAGGTACCCGCTGTATATGTTGTAGGCGGTTCCGCAAGTTTTGAAGATTTCACAAGCGTATTTGAAAAAAAGCTTGGGCTACCTGTTTATCGTCCGGTACATCCTCTGCTGGTAACCCCACTGGGTATCGCTTATCACTGTGATCTTCCACCGGTCACACACAAAAAATAATCAAAACTTTTCATAAAATACTATATAAGGGGGTATTATACCATGAGAGAACTAAAAGCAACAAAAATCAATGCTGCAGATTTTGCACCATTTGGTACATTTTTCAGCATGACAGAGCCAGAAGGCTATCCATTACAGGGTGAAATACATAAATTTTATCCAGACCGTATTTCCGGTACCTGTATGGGATCCATTGGTTTTTCACCTATTGCAGTACATAAAGATGAACGCATCGTTAAAGCTGCTGAATATCACACAACTACCTGGGAAGGAATTGTTGCACTGGATGATGACATGATCATACATGTAGCACCGGCTTCTGCAGGCACACCTGTTCCGGAACTTACCAGAGCATTCATAGTTCCAAAAGGAACTATGGTGAAGATCAATGCTGCTATCTGGCATTTATGTCCTCTTCCTTTAAACAATGAAGTACTCCATGCCATGATCATTCTTCCGGAATGCACTTATGCAAATGACTGCACAGTAGTAGATTTTGAAGAAAAAGACTGGTTTAAGATTACTGTCTGATATACATAAATATCCCCGGAACTCCACTGTTTTTACATAAAGTTCCGGGGATATTTTTATTGTCTGATTTTTACAATACACCCTGCTTCTGCATTTCGGCAGACACAGAAACATACTCTTTACTGTTTTCAAGATTTCCCAGCTTTTCTTCCCATGTAAGGTTTCGTTTAATCTTTGCAGGACTTCCCATCACCAGAGAACCGTCCGGTATCACTGTATTCTTTGTCACAAGACTTCCTGCTCCTATGATACAATCCTTACCTATTCTGGCACCATCAAGAACAACCGCTCCCATTCCGATCAATGTACGGTCACCGATCATACATCCATGAAGCACTGCATTATGTCCAACTGTCACATTATTCCCAATATGTACCGGCATATTACGGCTTACATGAATCGTACAGTTTTCCTGAACATTAGATTCCTCACCGATCACGATCGGAGCATCATCGCCACGTATCACAGCATAATGAAGAACACAACTGTCACGCCCGATAGTTACATCTCCAATAACCACTGACTGCCTTGCAATTTTTGCATCTTCTGATATTTTTACACTCTTATAATCCATTTTCCGAAATACCTGCCTTCTTGATTTAATACTACCTTCACATCATTTTCAATACCCTGACACTTCTTTACTGCAGAATCTTTATACATATTCCAAAAAGACTTTCTGCATTTCATTTACTGATTTACAGAAAGTCCTTTTAGCTATTATTTATGGTGTTTTTCTTCCTCTTCTTTCACCAGTCTTGATGTTTCTTCAGACGGTGCTGAGATTACAGCTGCTGCTATAATTTCACAGGGCGGGTTTCCCTTTACAGCATCTACTGCTGCCTTTACTGCTGCTATATCGCCACTTAAGAATATAGTTGCGTGACCTCCGCACTTGGTATGCCAGGTACGGAATTCCACATCTGATGTTTTCAGCATCTGGTCAAGGACAACTACTGCATTACAGCTTCCCACAACCTCTACTAATCCTAATGCTCCATATGACATCTTCTCATTTCCTCCTGACATGTTCTATTTGTTAATGGTCATCTTAAGTGCCACTTCAGTATCTGCGGAAGGTGATGCGATCACTGTGTGAGAAACAATCTTGCCAAGGGGTTTGGCTGTCTCTAAGGCCACTTCCATTGCTGCATTCACATCAGAAACACTGCCGCGTATTTTTACACATGCTCCGCTTTTCAGTCGGTTTCGTTCGACGCTTTGAATCGTTACGTTTGCAGCCTTGGATGCTGCATCGAGAGCGACAAAGCAAGCTACCAGGTTATCCAGTTCAAATGCCCCAACTGCCATGCCATCATAGTTTTTTGCCATTTTATCCTCCTTACGAGACGGGAAAATGGTTCTCCCGACTGTTGTCTTTTATACTAGTATATCTTGTTTTCATTATAATTACAAGCTATTTTCTACTGAAATCTCACAAAAATTCACATAATACAACATAATCCCACATTATCTTCAAGAGTATAGCTGTTGGATTGTTTATTTTTCACTATTTTCATAAATCTTCTCTCTTACAACCATTCACAAGCTTCTATGCAGAACATATACTAATATGGAGAACAACAATCTGCTGTTGTCAGGTTTTAATCGTCATGCATCAAATGACCCGGAATTATCCGGTACCTCCTGCTATAACATTTGATGCTGTAGGGTCAGGCGGATATTTGCAATTGAAGCAGGGGACTTACTTGATTCAGTTAAATTTTTTCTAAATCTGCAATATTTTCAGGATATTCCATATCTGAATATAATTTCAGCTGTAACTGTAATATTCTGTTATATTCATCACAGCCCGGTTCTAAAACTCTTCTTTGTTCATACAGTTTATGATCTTCCTCACTCATTTTCACATCAAAGCTTTCTTGAGTATGGAACTGGATTTCAATACGATAGTTGCGTGAATTTTTAAACTTTGCATTTACGCCATTATACGGAAAGCTGTCATTGACCCAATAATTTTTCAACGAATAGATCTTCCAGTTTTTCTCATGCAGAGCATCTGTCACAGAGCGTATCTGTTCAACATAATTTTTCGGCTCCAGTATCACTGTATAACGAATAACATCCGCTATTGAATCGAAAAAAGATTTCTCTACTCTCTGATAGAGCTTATTATATAAGGATTTCGGTGATTTTACTCTATACTCTAATCCCGCAAGTACTGCTTTATTTATTTTTGCAAAGTCCATAAGAAATTTGGTGATCTCAAACTCTGTAGACAGATAATCCGCATAAAATACTCTTTCTTCAAAAGAAAGTTTATGAAAAAGTTCAATATCCTCTTCTGTCCATGATTCTTCAATTTCTTTATTAAGATAGATCTTCTCTGAATTTTCAGCAGACAAAACGCATTTAAGTTCTATCAAATAAATGCCAAAAAGGCTGGCTTTATCACCCGGTCCATGAATCAGATTTCTGAGAATCTTTTCAAAATTATTGATAATTAAATTTACTTTTCTTTCAATCAGTGCATATGCTGAATCTGATCCACCTGCTTCTATCACAAGTTTACCACCTTTAACGGAAATGCTTCTTACGACATTTCTTTCAACAAATCCAACAATCTCTTCAGAATTATATTTATCAAAATCCTCATAATCCAGATCAGGATTTATATTTTTCAATTCTGCAAGCTGATTTCCAACCACAAGAACTGCTGCCAGATCCTTCAATCTGACAGTATTTTTATTGTCTAATACCAAAATTTCTTCCAGTTGATTTATATCATCACTATTTTCTCCCATAAAACGCAACATACTGATTATGGCATGTTTATGTATCTCTGACGGAAATTCAAATATATCTCCATATTCTTCTATCAGACACACACTGAACAAAGCATGATATTTGCTCATGATCTGCAAGAATGTAAGCGATTGAATCTGCTTTTGGATTCCCAGCTTGTTTATATATTTATTCATAATTTCCTGATTTAAACCAAATCCGGTATGAGCAAACAGAGCCGCCATCAAAAGGCAGTAGCACTCATCTTCATTCAAATCTTCCAACTTCTGTCTATCCATGATTAAATCACAAAATTCTGCAATATCTATAAAATGCATAATAGAATAATCAGAAATATTGGGATATATCTTTTTATACTTCTCCAGCATTCTCTGGACCACTATACAGTTATCCCTGTAATTCTCATATAATTTTTTTGATTTTTTAAGTAAATTTTCCGAACACTTGTTAACTATCATTTGAATGATCCTTCCTCAATTTGCACTGCTTATTTCTACTATTATACTCAAAAACAGCAGCCTTGTATATAGCTGCTGTTTCCGATTCTATCTATTTCTCTTTCTCAAATCCGTATACCCATTTTCCCCTCAAAAACAGATACAGGAAAATCACAGAGCTGATGCTCCAGGTCAGGGGATATGCCCAGAATATCACCCGGATATCTGAGATAAGGCGGACTGCTACCGTGATATAGCTCACACGAAACAGACACCAGTCACAAAGCATGACTATCATGGGGACTGCCGCATGACCGGATCCACGTAGTACTGCTGCGATACAATGCGAAAATGCCAGCAGACAATAAAACAACGCAATTATTCTCGCCTGCATCACACCATAATGTATTACACTTGGATCTCTGTTAAAAGCAGCGATCAGTACCGGTGCCGCCGCATATATGATAATACCGATCAATTCTGCAATGATCACCGAACAAATAACTCCAAATCTTGCACCTTTTTTCGCACGTTCATACTGTCTGGCACCAAGATTCTGGCTGACAAAAGTTGTCAGGGCCATTGTAAAACATGTTACCGGCAAAAAAGCAAATCCCTCTACCTTTGAATAGGAACCACAGCCTGCCATTGCCATTTTCCCAAATGCATTGATATTTGACTGCACAAAAACATTTGCAATAGCTATCACTGAATTCTGGAACCCGGACGGCACGCCATTCTGAATAATCTGTTTTAGCATATGTCTGTCAAAACGGATCATTCTCAACTCTAACCGATATTCTTCTTCCACACGCATCAGGTGGATCATACAAAGAATGGCGCTGACAAACTGAGAAATAGCTGTTGCCAGTGCAGCTGAACCAACACCCATACCAAGACCTGCAATAAAAAAAATATCCAGTACAACATTGATGCATGAAGAGATGATCAGATAAATCAGGGGGTGATGACTATCTCCGACAGACTGCAGGATTCCAACAAAAATATTGTACATAACAACCCCTATGGATCCTGCAAAATATGTTCGGAAATACACGATGGACTCCGACAGCACATCAGCAGGTGTTCCCATCAGTACCAGAATTTTGGGAGCCAGAAACATTCCCATAACCGTCAACACTACACCAGCCACAAGTCCAAACGCTACGGTTGTATGGATTGCTTTCTGCAGACAGTCCTTTATTTTTGCCCCATAATATCTGGCAACAACAACTCCGGCTCCCATGGCAATTCCATTGATAAATCCCACCATCAAAAAAATCAGATTTCCGGAAGAACTGACTGCAGCCAACGCATTACTTCCAAGAAAATTGCCTACAATCAGGGAATCTGCTGTATTATACAACTGCTGAAACAGATTTCCGAGAAACAGTGGAATGGCAAAAAGGATGATTTTTCCGGAGATACTTCCTTCTGTCATTCTTGAATCCTTTTTCATAATTTTTGATACCTTCCCGTTTTTTCTTTATTTTATCACAAAAAAGCCAACTATCTTACTCCTTTTCCCCTTCATTCGCTTCCTCTATTGTCACACTCTCCTGTACCTGCATATCCGTATACTGAACACGAATAACTGCCTGCGGCCAGTTTATGCTGACCATTGCTGTTTTGTCTTTCTCATCTCCTGCTTTCCGGATAAGCTCCAGCAATTCCTTCAGTACTTCCTTTGTCAGATAACCACCTCTCCAGTGAAAAATAAGTATCCTGCCTTTCTTCGCCGCTTGCAAAGAACGTTTATACACATCCTCTTTCTTAGTAAAAGAAAGCTTCTTCTCCTTATAGTAAAAGTGCTCATGATCACCGCAGTGAGGCGCCGGCGCAATAAGAGGCTCATGATCCCTGAAAATCTGTGAATCATCCAGATTGAAATAATCATAGCGGATTTCAGAAGTCTCACGATCTTTCCCCAGGGTATTATCAAAGGTCGCATCCAGATGATAATATGTCCCTCCTATTTTTACGATATTCCATGTGTGACGATACTTAATCCCCTTCTCAGGATTATTTCCACAGATTGCAATCACACACCAGACTCCCAGTGCATCTAACAAAACCTTTACTGCTTTTGCGATTCCCTCACATACACCAACGCCTTGTCCAAGCGGTCCGATAATTTCATGGGAATATGATTTTTTCAGTTTGTCATAGCGGATATTTTCACAGATAAAATCATGTACATACTTTTCTTTCTCCCACTCAGACAGCTTCTGAGCCGGGCGAATCAGCTTCTCAACTCTGGCAGTCATAGCCTTTTGATGTTCGCAAATCTTCTTTTTATCAAAAAGATACTCCGGAATAAAAATCAGATTCGGAGAGTCTTTATAATACCGGTATTTATAACTGCTCACCCAGAATATCTCCGGATGATCCAGACGCATCTGGAAAAATACATTATAAAGTTCTTCTCCCTCTAATGCCGGAATCTGAAATTCATCCGCCAGGTTTTTCACACCGCTAAGAATGCTGTGATATGCAGCCTGCTGCGCCTTATTCATATGGTTGTAATAATATTGCTCCATTGTTATCTTATCTCCAAGTTCTTCGTCACTTATAATCCCTTCCGGTACATTTCACTGATCACTGCCTGCGCATGTTCAGATTCCTTTTTCTCTATTATCTGCGCCCGGTCACTTAAAATCGCCAGCATCTCATCTACCAGATCTTCGATTTTAGGATTTGTATACCGATATAAATAACCCAGCATTCTGGTTGCAGTATAATCTGTATTCATATTTTTATATGCGATCTCTGCACAAAGCTCCTTCGGATAGCCCTTGCTGAGCAAAACCTTATATAGTTCTTCTGTTCTTTCTGCTGCCATGTTTTTTGCCTTTCTTATCATGTTTCTGTGTCACCAGCCATCTGATTTACCTCGTCAAAAATCATATGATATAGGTATGTTTTTTCTTATAGTAACATACTTCAACTGATATTCGCAATCAGAACATGAAGCTTACTTGATATGGAAAAAAGATTGTTACAAGGCACTGAGTAAACAGTAACACAGTAACTCCAAGACTTACAAGGTTATCAACGTGACAGTAGAATGTGCGCAATACCTATGTTATACTGATAATATCTAAATGCTTCAGATAACAAGCAATCAATACACTAGAGTGTGTTTGAAAAATGCTTTCTGTAAGATGTGCGTCACAATTTGTTGGTACACTCGTTACTATCGGAAGCATTCAAGCCACATTCTCAGGAGGAAAAAATGTCGAAAAAAGAAATAAGTTTTACAGAAGGACCTGTGTTCCAGTCTTTGCTTCGGTTTGCTATCCCGGTACTTGGAGCATTGATCCTGCAGGCTGCGTATGGCGCAGTTGATTTGCTGATTGTCGGCAAATTCGGAAATGCCTCGAGTATTTCCGCAGTAGGAACAGGTAGTTCCTTTATGCAGATGTCTACTTTTATCATTACAAGTCTTGCGATGGGCTCCACCGTAATAATCGGGCATCACATCGGAGAACAGAAGCCAAAAGAAGCAGGAAATGCGGTCGGAACTACGATCATTCTTTTTCTGATCATTGCTGTCATCATGACATTTGTACTGGAATTTGCCGCCGGAGGAATTGCGCATCTTTTACAGGCACCGGCTGAATCCTTTGACAAAACGATTCTTTATATCAGAATCTGTTCTGCCGGTATCGTTATTATCATTGCATACAATGTAATCAGTGGTGTGCTGCGAGGTGTGGGAAACGCAAACCTTCCACTTCTGTTCGTAGGAATTGCCTGTGTCGTAAATATTCTGGGAGATTTGCTTCTGGTTGGAGTATTTCACATGGATGTTGCAGGTGCCGCCATTGCCACTGTATTTGCACAGTTTGTCTCTGTTGTCTGTTCTGTCGTTGTATTAAGGAAACAGGATATGCCTATAGAATTTTCCAGAGAACAATGTCGGATTTATAAGGAAGAGTTAGGGAAAATATTGAACGTAGGTGTGCCGATCGCACTTCAGGAGACAACGGTTCAGATTTCATTTCTTGTTGTAAATTCTGTTATCAATCAGATGGGTCTGATGCCATCTGCCGGATATGGAATTGCACAGAAAATCGTTTCCTTTATTATGCTGGTTCCATCCTCTGTCATGCAGAGTGTATCAGCATTTGTTGCGCAGAATATCGGTGCCGGAAAGAAAAGCCGGGCATGGAAGGGTTTTTACACTGCAATCATTACCGGATGTTCCGTTGGAATCATCATCTTTATGGTAGGATTCTTCGGAGGCGGAGTATTATCCTCTTTCTTTACCAATGATTCCGAGGTAATCGCGCAGAGTGCCGCTTACCTGAAAGGTTTCTCTGCCGACTGTATACTGACTTGTGTACTTTTCAGCAGTATCGGATATTTTAATGGCTGTGGAAAAAGTATTCCTGTTATGATCCAGGGAATCACTTCCGCATTCTGCATCCGAATTCCGATATCTATCATTATGTCGAGATTACCGGAAACATCTCTGACTTATGTTGGAATGGCGACACCTATCACAACTGTATATGGAATTATCTTTTTTGTAATCTGTTTCCGGCTGTTAAATAAAAACTCAGCCAAATAACCAAAATGGTTTCCCGTTATCAGTTCTCTCAACTGAGATATTGATAACAGGAAACCATTTCTAATCGCCCATAGTCACCTTACAATTTTTCTTGAAACATGCTATGCCATATTTTATAAAATTCTGCATACCATCCTGTTTCAATCTTGCAATGTAGTCTTTTTCTTCTATCTGTTGCAATGCTTCAGCACATGCAGCATCCATATCTCCACCTTCTGCATACTTTAATTCAATTGCTATGCCTGTCCTGTTTTCCCCAACCTCTACAAGGATATCGCTGTATCCGGTACCGGACTCCGCATTAGACATCGTACGCCATGTGGATTTATAACCTAATAATCCCAAAAGGATTCCATGGTAAAAGTTTTCTTTCTTTTCCTTTGCTACAGCAGTGTCTCTAATACTTATGGTATTCCACAAATAGTCACCAAATATCTTTTCTATCTTTTCCGGCTCTTTATTTACAAATGCACCACAAAGCTCTTCAAGTACTTTTCCATCACTTCTTGAAACATCACTGAACCATTCCTTTATCTGTCTGCTAAACAGATTTCTTATTTCTCTGTTTGGAATTTTCAGCAAATATTTTCCGCTTGTCGTACGGCCGTTTTGTGTCAGATATCCAGTAGTAAGCAGTACACTCCAGAGATTTTCTATGCTCTTATCGATTTCATTATATGTCAATTCCTGTAAAACATCCTTTTCTATGCTTTCGCCTGCTATCAGCTTCTCTATTTCAGCTTTTGTCTGAACATTTGCCTTATCAATAAATCTGCGCACAATAGTATTACCGCTGGAATTAGACCAAAAATCCTGTGGTAATGCTTTGGAATCAGCACACAACAAATCAATATAATTTACAACATCCCATGGACAATATACGTCCGCATTACCAAATCTGTAACCGTCATACCATTCCTTTATCTCTCCAAAATGTGATGATAATCCATAATCAGTAAGTATTTGCTTAACTTCTTCATCGGTAAATCCAAATTGCTCATCAAATCTTGTATCCATGATGGATAATACCTTAAAGTTATTGATACCGGTAAAAATACTTTCTTTAGATACTCTCAGACATCCTGTCAAGATGGCAAACTGTAGAAAGTCATTTGTCTTTAAAGCCTGTCCCAGTAGTCCACGAATGAGTTCTGACATTTCATCATAATAGCCATTACTAAACGCTTTATCCAGAGGTACATCATATTCATCTATGAGGATGATTACTTTTTTGCCATAATGTTTGCACAAAAGTTCCGATAGCAAACGAATACTGTCTGCCACATCGTCCATCTGGCCTAATAAAAGCCGCTCATACTGCATACGCTCTTCATTTACAAGTTTGCCACTGTCTTTAAGATAATAATGTCTGCGAGCTTCATTTTTCATTGTAGTAGTGATACGTTTTAAAGCAATATCAAAAGTTAATCCATCAACGCCTTTAAGTGACAAAAAAATAACCGGATATTTTCCCATATGCTCATTGCATAGTTTTTTATTGCGAGATATATAGAGTTCATCAAAAACAGACTTATCCGTACCAATTTCAAAAAAAGACTTAAACATACTCATATTTAAAGTCTTGCCAAAACGGCGAGGACGCGTAAAGAGATTCACCTTTCCCCAGTTCATTAAAAGCTGCTCTATAAGTTTTGTTTTGTCAATATAATAAAAACCTTCTTTTCGGATTTCTTCGAAATCTTCAATTCCTACCGGTAATTTTAATCTATTATCCATGGAAACCTCCAAAAAATAATCCGAGAAATTTAATACATGCCTGTCCAGATTTCAAAACTGCTGCTTATTTCTTGCAAGAATCGAACTCTTCTCCAGGCATGCACAGTTTACGCTTTCATCTACTACAATATATTTATGGTTAATATCCCTTACAGCCAGTAAGGAATTATCCATCTTGTTGCTTAAGCTGTTAAAATGTATGGAGCAATCGGTATATCGTCTTATTCATCTTGGACTTCGCGTCCGTTGCCGAGACTGATAACCAGCTCCTCATTTGCAGCGTTCGTTTTATGCAGGTTGAACTGCCTTCGGTACGTTCGTGTCACACCACAGTAGATTGAATAGGCAATGAGTAAAACTGGTACTTATCCATTGCAATAATCTTAAGGAGTGACAAATTTATGAACGCAGTAGGTATCGATGTTTCAAAAGGTAAAAGTATGGTTGCTATTATGCGGCCTTTTGGCGAAATTGTTTCCACACCCTTTGAAATTAAACACACATCCAGTGACATCAATTCGCTTGTAAAACTTATCAAGTCTATCGAAGGTGAGTCCCGAATTGTAATGGAGCATACCGGACGCTATTACGAAGTCCTTGCCCATCAACTTTCCGAAGCAAATCTTTTCGTTAGTGCCATTAACCCAAAGCTTATCAAGGATTTTGATAACGATTCCCTTCGTAAAGTCAAAACAGATAAAGCTGACTCTGTTAAAATTGCCCGATATGCACTTGACAAGTGGCAAAATCTGAAACAGTATAGCGTTATGGATGAATTACGCAATCAACTCAAAACCATGAACCGTCAGTTTGGCTTTTACATGAAGCACAAGACGGCTATGAAGAATAACCTTATCGGCATCCTTGACCAAACCTATCCTGGTGTTAATACTTATTTTGACAGTCCTGCACGTAGTGACGGCAGCCAGAAATGGGTCGATTTTGCATCTACATACTGGCATGTAGACTGTGTCCGTAAAATGTCCATAAACGCTTTTATTGATCACTATGAAAACTGGTGCAAACGCAAGAAGTACAACTTCAGCAAGTCAAAATCTGAAGAAATCTATGGAAAAGCAAAGGAGCTTGTTCCTGTACTTCCTAAGGATGACATTACAAAGCTTATTATCAAGCAGGCAGTTGACCAACTTAACAGTGCTTCTATTACTGTTGAGTCGCTACGCACTCTCATGAACGAAACTGCATCCAAGCTTCCGGAGTATCCCGTTGTTATGGCAATGAAAGGGGTTGGAACGTCACTCGGTCCTCAACTGATGGCTGAGATTGGTGATGTTTCCCGTTTCACTCACAAGGGTGCCATTACTGCTTTTGCCGGTGTAGACCCTGGTGTTAACGAATCCGGCTCTTATGAACAGAAAAGTGTTCCAACTTCAAAACGAGGTTCTTCTGACCTCAGGAAAACACTATTTCAGGTAATGGATGTCTTAATCAAAACACATCCACAAGATGATCCTGTGTATCAGTTCTTAGACAAAAAACGGGCTCAAAAGAAACCGTATTATGTCTATATGACTGCCGGTGCTAACAAGTTTCTACGCATCTACTATGGACGAGTGAAAGAATATCTTGCATCTCTTCCAGAATCTTAATTATCTACTATACCTTTCAGACCAGCACTGGTGTGGTGGTCTTGTTTTGATGTCTAATTTTCAACCTGTATAAAATTTTCAAAGTTCTTTCATTTTAGCCTTGACTTTTTATTTGCAGGCTGTGTTATGATAAAGAAAAGATACGAAACACCAATCACTTGCAAAAAGGAGGCATCCTCATGAATATATCCACGAATGCAAGCATAAACACTTATGCAGATTCCGATTATTATAATCATTATAATATCAAAAATTCCGATGATCCAAATAAAGCGGATTCCACAAACCGTCCAGGCTCCCCGGAAGAATGTCAGACCTGCAAAAACCGGAAATATGTAGATGGATCCAACGAAAATGTTTCCTACAAATCAGCCGCACACATTGCTCCGGGGGCAGCCGGAAATGCAGTGCGCGCCCATGAGGGGGAGCATGTATCCAATGCCTATACCAAAGCTTCACAGAACAACGGAAAAGTCATTTCCGCCTCCGTGTCCATTCATACTTCGGTCTGCCCGGAATGTGGACGCACCTATGTATCTGGCGGCACGACAAACACAATGATCAAATATCCGAATGAATCCAATCCCTATCAGCAGGAGCGGAAATCTCAGGACGCTCTGCGTTTCACCGGAAATAATATTGATTATGTTGCCTGAATCTAAAAAGCCGGCAAAAGTATTTCACTTTTGCCGGCTCATTTTTTCGATCAATCCGTTTCTGTTTAGCTGAAGAACAATTTCTCTACATCTTCCACCGGCATATCCTGGCCTGTGTACAGTTTAAATGCTGCAACACCCTGCCATAATAACATGCCTTTTCCACCGATGCAGGTGCATCCTGCTTCTTTTGCTTCCCGCAAAAGCTTTGTCTCCTCCGGATTGTAAACTGCATCTGCAACTACAAGTCCCGGACGGAATGCAGACATATCTTTCACAACACTCTGGTCATCCATCGGTTTCATTCCTACAATTGTAGCATTTGCAAAAATATCACTGGACTGAATCTCTTCCGTCATTTTTGCTGTATCTGCAATATCATATACATTGACCACACACTCCGGTACTGCTTTCCGAATCTTTTCTGCGGTCTGTAAAGTACGCTCGAAAAATGCATCTTTGATATTGAAAATCGAAATCTCACGTGCTCCGTCTAATGCACACTGTACCTGAATTGCAGTCGCTGCTCCACCGCCTCCGGCTACCGTAATTTTCTTACCTTTGATCTCGATTCCGTGATCTCTTAAATTATGTACAAATCCCTCGCCATCTGTAATATATCCGGTCAGTTTTCCGTTATCATTGACAATCGTATTGACTGCACCGATGATCTGCGCCGCCGGGGAAAGTTCATCCATATACTTTGCTGCCTCTACCTTATCCGGCATCGTCACATTGCACCCACGCATATTGAATGTTTTCATCGCCGCGATCGCATCTTTCACCTTATCTTCTTTTATATCAAATGCCACATAAGCATAATCAAGACCAAGTTTCTCAAAACTGTAGTTATACATTGCCGGTGATCCTGAATGTCCGACCGGTGATCCGATTAATGCCAATAAACCTGTGTGACCTGAAATACGTTTTTCCATACTAATCCTCTCCTTGTTTTGCTTTTTGTATTTATCAAACATGATATACGTTTTTTTTCGGATTGGCAAGCACTTTTTTCGTTTAAAGTGTTAAAGTTTTGTCAAAAGTCTATGATTTCTATTTTTCCTGCAACTGGAACCCTGTTTCCGTCAGACAGTATACTTTAACGCATACCTCTGCCCCCGGAAATTCCTTTAGCATTTCACGGATGACCGGACCGGACAGCGGCGAAAAATTTCTTGTCGGTTCATCCAAAATCAGTACATTCGCCCCGGACATACTCATTTTCAGTAGAAAAATTTTTGCTTTCTGTCCACCGGATAACTCTGCGATGGGATGATCCATCTCATCTGCCGTATATTTTAACGCGCCCAGAAATGTCCTGATTTTTGTCCGCTCCTCTTTTTTCCCGGTCTGATCTAAATATTCCACAGGCGTCACATGTAACTGCAACAGTTCCTCGTAATTCTGCGGCATATACTCCGCGTGAATGTCATTTCTGTTCAACAGCTCCTCCGCTATTTTATGAAGCAGAGTCGTCTTACCGACTCCATTTTTCCCGGTGATGCAAATCTTTTCAGAACCGCGTATGCGGAGAAAAATATTTTCAGCCAGAATGCGCTCCCCATCCGGCGTCCACAGTTCTGGCAACTCGTACTCGATCACTGTTTTTCCTGCCGGAATTGCCGCCTCCTTATTTCCAAGCTTAAAGAAGATCGCGCCCTCCTGCTCCGGCATCTCGGTCATGTTCTCATTTTCTTTTTCAAAACGCCGCTCCATGGATTTTACTGCGTGCATTTTCTTTTTTAACAGTCTCCCGCCTGCCGGGTTCTGCCTTGAGATCGTCTCCTGTGCATAGTCCACACTCTGATAAATACGCTTTAACTTTTCCTCGCGTATCTTCTTTTCACGTCTTTCACTCTCTGCCTGCCGTTCCTGATTTTCGAAATTTCGCAGCCGCTCTTTTCGGTACTGTTCGTAGGACATTTTTGCGATCGTATATCTGCTCACAGTTTTTCTGCGGATCTGCTCGATGTAAATGATCATATTCGCTGTATTTTCAATCAACGTCTCGTCATGCGAAATAAACAGCACAATATATTTCCAGTTTTGGATGAGCTGCTCTAACCATTCCAGCGTCTCCACATCAATGTCATTGGACGGTTCATCCAGCAAAAGGACTGTCGGCTCCGTCAAAAGCAGTTTCATCATCTGCGCCTTGACTTTCTCTCCACCCGACAGTGTTTCCATGGGCTGCTCCCGGTAAAAGAAATCTGCCGGGACATGAAATTTTGCCGCCATCTGCCCCAGCGTTTTTGGTGTCTGCTCCAGAAAGCTCTCCTCTTCCATAAAAAACTCACAGACTGTTAATGTCCGTTTTTCTTTCGGCAGTTCCTGTGGCAGATAAGCGATACGCTCCTTCGTTTGGATCAGTTCACCTTCTGTCTCGCAGTAAACGTCCATCAGCTTTTCATCGTAAATCCATTTTAAAAGCGTTGACTTTCCATTTCCCTCTTCCCCGATAATGACCGCCTTATCGCCGTCATTTAACACACAGGAAAAATCATTTAAAATAACACGCAGGTCTTTTTTATGAATTATGCCTCAGTGGAAGCATCCTCTGTTCCGTTTTTCCATTTGTTGAATTTCTCGACAACTGCGTCGTAGGTTCTCTGGGAAATATCCGGAAGTTTATCTCCCCATGCTTTGGTTGCCTGTTCGAAACCTTTCTTGAAAGCTTCTAACATAGCGTCTGCCTTGTCAGGATCATCACCGGATAAAGCTTTTGCAAAATCAAGAATACGGTCGGAAGTCTGCTCTACACCCCAGTAACCGTCGTCTGCGATATCTGCCTGTGCCTGTGCTTTCACATCGGCTGATACAGTAAAATCACCTTTTGCAAGGAATTTCCACATATCATCTGCGGTGCCGATCGCAACACCCTGCTTGGTCATCATCTGCTCAACGATGCTGCGGAGCTGTGCAGTGCGCTGCTCTGCGTCAGCTTTTAACTTTGCAACGATCGCTGCGTTGTCGGTCTTGCTTGTTGTTTTATTGGAAGCCTTATCTGTCCTGGAGTCAGAACTCTTCTCATAAATGACACCGGAAGCTGTCTTGGAAGAATCTGTCTTTTTCGTTGTCTCGGATGTCTTTTCTGCTGTTTTTGTTGTTGTCTGTGTAGATGCTGCTGCGGCAGCAGTCACAGTGTTAATGGAATTGATTGCCATATGATCCTCCTTGTCTGGCGAAGCTGGATGCGTTTGTTTTTACAGAAAACAAAATGTTCAGCCACCTGAATGAATAGTTATTAACCTTCCATGGTTCTGTTAATTATATCGGACTGGCAAAGAAAAAAGTTTAGTGCCGATTGACCTTTGGGACATAAAATGATAAGATACTAATTGTATACAAAAAACATAAAAAAAACAAGTTTTATTTTAAGTACAATCAATGTGTGTTAGCGACGATTTTGGTAAGGAGAAACTAACCGATGAAGGATATTTCAGTAAAGGCGCTGGCTAAGATCAATCTTGGGCTGGATGTGGTACGAAAAAGAGAGGATGGTTATCATGAGGTCCGCATGGTGATGCAGACCATTCATTTGTTTGACAGGCTGGAGATCTCGAAGAATACTTCCGGTGAGATCACGATGGAAACGAATCTTTCTTTTTTGCCGACGAATGAGAACAATCTTGTCTATAAAGCGGCAAAGCTTTTGCAGGATGAGTTTGCGATAAAAGATGGCGTGCATGTATGGCTGCACAAATACATTCCGGTAGCAGCAGGAATGGCAGGGGGAAGCACGGACGCAGCGGCAGTGTTATATGGTATGAACCAGATTTTTGATCTGGGACTGACAAGGGAAGAACTGATGGAGCGCGGTGTGAAGATCGGTGCAGATGTTCCGTACTGCATTATGCGGGGAACGGCTTTGGCAGAGGGCATAGGAGAGAAGCTTTCGAAGCTTCCGCCGATGGTGAAATGTCCTGTTTTGATCGCAAAACCGCAGATCAGTGTTTCTACTAAGTTCGTCTATGAGAATCTGAAGTTAGGCTCTGATATGGTACACCCGGATATTGACCGGCTTGTGGCAGATATCAGAGAGAAAGATTTATATAAAATTGCAGCAGATATGGAAAATGTCTTAGAGACAGTGACAATCCCGGCTTATCCTGTGATCGCAGACATCAAAGATCACATGATGGAGCATGGCGCTGTGAATGCCATGATGAGTGGCAGTGGTCCGACGGTTTTCGGTCTTTTTGACAAGGAAGCGATGGCAGTAGAGGCATACGAGGCGATGAAAGCCTCCGGTCTTGCAAAACAGGTATATTTAACGAGTATTTATAATAACGCGCGTAAGTAGAAAGGCATGGTATCAAAGATGACAGAAGATTTAACATTGAATATGGATGCGTATCTTCCGCTGAGAGATGTTGTGTTTAACACGTTAAGAGAGGCTATTTTGAAAGGGGAACTGAAACCGGGCGAGCGGTTGATGGAACTGCAGCTTGCAGCAAAACTTGGCGTCAGCCGTACACCGATCCGTGAGGCGATCCGTATGCTTGAGCAGGAGGGACTTGCCGTTACGATCCCAAGAAAAGGCGCAGAGGTTGCAAAAATGACGGAGAAGGATATGGAAGATGTCCTTCAGATCCGTGAAGCGTTGGACGAGCTTGCAGCTAAAATCGCATGCGAACAGATTTCTGAGGAGCAGTTAGAGGAACTGGTTGCGACCATGCATGAGTTTGAGGAATCCACTAAGACAGATAATGTGAAAAAAATCGCAGAGGCGGATGTGAAGTTTCACGATATTATTTATCAGTCAACCGGAAATCCGAAGCTTGTGAACATGCTCAATAATCTCCGTGAGCAGATGTACCGTTATCGTGTAGAATATCTGAAGGATGAGAATAATTACCCGACGCTCATGAAGGAGCACAAAGACATCGTGGAGGGATTAGTCCGCAAAAATAAAATGCAGGTGACAGAGACAATGCACCAGCATGTGAAGAATCAGGCAGTCGCAGTTAAAGCTATGATCCAGGAGCAGGAATAAGAAGTGACCGCCCGAAGGACAGGAAAACTGCATAAAAAATGGAAAACCGTACAGACTAGAAAGAGGATAAGCATTTGCTTATCCTCTTTCGTATTTTTTTTAACAATTAAACGGCAAAACTCCAATCTTCACTGTGAATATTATGAAAAATGAACAAAATTTTCGAAGACACGCTTTCGCTACGTGTCGCTCGCAGCGGTACTAAGAAGCCAGTCACAACATAGCGTTGTTCCTGCCTTCTAAGGACCGGTGGCTCCCCAGTGTCTTCTCAAGCTTTTGTTCATCTTTCATAATTATTTACTGTATTTGGGAGTTTTGCTGGCAGTTTTTTTAATAGAAGAAACAAATAGAAAGGAAACAAACTGCAAATGTCGGAGAATAGTAAGCGTCCGGTGTCGACGGATTTAACGCAAAATATAGAGGAAATGGAATTTTATTTTCATGACTGTGCGGACATCAAAAAGAAGCAGATGAAGCTTGGCAGGAATCAGGATACCGCCTGCTATCTGACCTTTATTGAAGTGTCCGTGGACATGGGAACGTCCGCACTCGGAGAGACTTTAAAATACTTAAATGGACTGACAAGGGATGAGATTCTTTGTACACTGCAGGAAAATGCGCTTGGAATTTCGGATGCAACATATTTTTCGACCATTGAGGAGGCTGTGAGCGGCCTGCTCACCGGGGAGGCAATCCTTTTTGTGGACGGTTTTGACCGGGCAGTAAAAATACCGGATGACGGTTATCCGAATATGGGGATCACAGAGGTGGATTCCGAAAAAGTAATCCGCGGTTCTAACGAAGGTTTCTGCGACTCTGTGAAGCAGAATGCGGCGCTGATCCGGAAAAGGATCCGCTCGCCCCGTGTGAAAGTGAGGGGACTGAAGGCCGGGATCAGATCGAACACGAACGTCTACCTTGTGTATGTGGAAGACCTTGCAAACCCGGGACTTGTAAAAGAAATTGAAAAGAGGCTGCAGGATTTTACAATCGATGGGATATTAGACAGCGGAATGTTAGAACAGCTGGCAGAGAAAAAATGGTATTCGCCATTTCCACAGTTTCAGACAACGCAGCGTCCTGACCGGGCGGCCATGGCGGTATTAGAGGGCAGAGTGATCGTGATGTGCGATAATTCGCCGATCGGACTGATACTGCCGACGGACTACAATTCATTTATCCGCACCAGTGACGATTATTACAGCCGCTTTGAGATTGCGACTTTCGGGCGGATCCTGCGTTATCTGGCATCCTTTTTTGCAATGACGCTGCCGGGATTTTATCTTGCGGTGACTAATTTTCATACACAGATACTCCCAACCACACTACTTTTGTCGTTTGCCGAGGCGAGGCAGGGTGTCCCCTTTCCGGCAGTCGTGGAAGTGCTTATCATGGAATTGTCGTTTGAACTTTTGCGGGAGGCGGGCGTGCGGCTTCCCGGTGCGATGGGAAATACCATCGGGATCGTGGGCGGTCTGATCATCGGACAGGCAGCAGTCGAGGCAAATCTGGTCAGCCCGATCGTGGTGATTGTCATCTCTTTTACTGCGCTATGTTCTTTTGCAATACCGAACGAAGAATTTGCCACAGCCTTCCGTATCCTGAAATTCTTTTTTATTGCGGTCTGTGCGTGGCTTGGCTACTTTGGCATGCTCCTCGGACTGCTTGCGGTACTCACACATCTGTCGCATCTGACAAGCTTTGGGATTCCGTATCTTATGCCATTCGTGGGGGCAGATCTGAATTACTATGAGGACGAGCGGGATTTTATCTGGCGGCAGCCTTTCCGGAAACTGCGCAAACGTCCGATTTATGCAAATCCGAAAGAGCGGACAAAGCTGACGTTTTCAAAGAAGAGATAGGTTGAGAAAAGTTTTTATCTTAAGATAAATGGAAATCTGATGAAAAAATGCGCAGATGTTAGAAGAGATAGGGGGAAGTATGTTCTCAGAAAACAATCAAATTTCAGGCAGACAGGTGTTCCGCCTTCTGACGTATGACTTTCTTGGAATGGGGACGCTGCTACTGCCGACAATGCTTGCAGATACGGCAGGGCGCGACGGGATTTTTTGCATTCTGGCGGGGATTTTGTCCACATTTTTGTACTTGAAATTATTGAGATATCTGTTGAAAGGCATGAAAACAAGTTATCCCGACTTTTTGAAGCAGAAGTGTGGAAAAGTATGCGGTTATGTGCTCTGGGGCGGATATTTTCTGTATTTTATCCTTATGGCTTCGTACACGGCGTATCTGTTTTCCACGCTGATGTTAAATGGTCTTGTGGAAAACGTCAGCTTTTATCTGGTGCTGATGTTGATATTACTGCTCGCATTTTATGGAATGGCAGGTGGGATCGAGGGCAGGGCAAGAGTGTACGAGATACTGTTCTGGTTTCTGATGATACCGCTTTTTCTGATGTTATTTGCGGCATGCAGGGAGGTGAAGCCTGCCTACTGGAGCCCGGTTTTTATGGCGGATGGAAAAGAAGTGTTAAGCGGCAGCTATTATGTGCTGTTCTGTTATTCCATGGTGTCGATCGTGCTGTTTCTGAAAGAATATGTTGCGGATTGCAGGAAATGCGTTGGCGCAGCAGAAAAAGCGGTCTGGTTTTCCGGCGGAGTATTTGCTGTGCTGTATCTGATCCTGATCGGGCTGTTTGGCGTCGAGGCACTGGCTCAGATGAAATTTCCGGCGGTCACGATGATGAGCAGGGTGCAGATTACCGGGGGATTTCTGAAAAGGACGGATGCTTTTATGTTCAGTATGCGATGTTAAACAGCATGGTTTTTTACAGTGGAAATCTGGCTGCAAAAGTGATCCGTGACTGCGGCGGTTATCTGGAAGGGAAAAAAAGGATGCTGCCGTATCTCATTCTGCTTCTTCTGGTGTATGGCGTGACAGTGCTGTTTTACAGAAATCAGCAGTTTTTGGACTGCGTGACATTCCTGCTGTGGAAGATTGGAACACCTTTTGTCGTTGGCGTGCCGGTACTGTTGTGTCTGACCGGAGAGAGAAAAAAACATAAGAAAAAAGTGCGTGTGCTGGTGCTGGTATGTTTTTTGTTTGGGTGTCTTTTCTTACAGGGGTGCAATGTCGCAGAACTTGAGGATAAGGCATTCCCGGTTCTTTTGAATATCAGAGATCAGGACGATTTCCAAAATGTGTGGCTGAATCATGAGTATGCAGGAAACAAAGAGGTGGATTACAACCATTTGAAAGTGGTGCTCATTGAGAGGTCTTTTCTGGAAAAAGAGGCGGAAGTGGAAGATATGCTATCGATGCTGGAGCAGGAAAAAGAGGTTCCGTGGAACGCTTATGTGATGACGACGGAAAGCTGTGACCGTCTGGCGCAGACCGAAGGGAAACTTGACACGCTGCTTGGAAATTATCTGGAAGAACTGCTGGAAAACACATCGGGCATTGACCAGAAAGCGTACCCGACGCTTGGCATGCTCTATGAGGAGCGGGCTAATCACTTAGAGACACTTTATATTCCGTTTGTTGATATAGAGCGGGAGCAGTCCGGGGCAGTGCAGGATGATACCGGGAAACCGCAGATTACAGCCTACGAAGTCTGGAAACGTGGAAGGGCGGCAGGGCTTGTCGATACGGATACTGCGCGTGCAGCATTCTTCACGCAGAACTTTGCGGATGATTACACCTTGCAACTTGCACCGGAACTTTATGTGAAAGTGGATGCAGCTTCCTGCCGAGTCAAAGAAACGGAAAAAATCGGTGCCGGAGGTCTGACAGAGCAGATTGTCACAGTGACCGTGACCGGAGAAGGCGAAATCTTAAGCGGCACAGTGTCTGCAAGTGAAAAAGAGCAGCTTCTCAACACCCGGATGGAGGACTATCTGAATGCGATCGCTGCACATGCACTTGAGAAAGAAATCGATATCACTAACAGTTACCGGAATCTCGGCGCCGATAACCGCACATGGTATTTTAAGTATCAAAACACTCCTGCCGCTTATGAGAAAGACATCAAAATCCAGTATCTGGTAAAAATAAACTGGAAATCGGAATAAATGTAAAGTTTTTGGGAATCATTCAATGTAGGGATAGAAGGTCGATGAGCGAAACTCGAATTTAGGTTATGAAGATTGCGAAAAATGAACAAAAATATTCAAGACACGCTCCCGCTATGTGTCACTCGCAGCGGTACTATATTTCTGTTTATTTTTCGCAATATAACATATTCTATGAGCGAGTTTCGCAAACGCCTATATTTTGGCAAGTGAAAAGGAGATTTGAATTATGGCAAAAAAATGGATCGGATACATAGGAGTTGGAAGTCTGATGTGCGCTGCATTGGGATGCGGTATTTTGTATACAAGACAGGCGAGACTGCAGCAGGCGATTTCGGACAAAGTGCTGCGGTTTCATGTGCTGGCGAACAGCGACAGCGAGGCAGACCAGAACTTAAAGCTTGCAGTGCGTGATGCGGTGGGAAGTTTTATGCAGGAAAAACTGACAGATGTGGAAAATCTGGAAGAATGTGAGCTGGTTGTGCGCCAGAGCCTTGGCGAAATTGAGGAAGCCGCAGCAGAGACGATCGCAGAAAACGGTTATGACTATGATGTGACAGCGGAGCTGGAACACACTTTGTTTCCGGTAAAAAACTATGGAAGCTACACATTTCCGGCGGGAGATTACGAGGCACTCCGTATTGTGATCGGAGAAGGAAACGGACATAACTGGTGGTGCGTGATGTATCCAAACATGTGTTTTTCAGACAGCATGTATGAGGTGGTCGATAAGGAAGCAGGAGAAAAGCTGCGTGAAGTACTGACCACAGAAGAGTATGAGAAGGTGCTGGCAGAAGGAGACTATCAGGTTAGAATGAAATATTTTTCGTGGCTGAATCCGTATCTGGAGAAGCTGGCTGAAAACTAAAATAAAGCAGCATACTTATAAGAAAGCAATGTTTCAAAAAGCTTACGCTTGCTAAATTATAAGAAACACGCTAATATATGGCTTGAAAAGACAATGACGCAAAACAGAAAAGAGGTTTACATAAATGACAAAAGATGTACTTGTGAAAATCAGTGGTTTACAGTTTGCAGAAGATCAGGATAACGGTCCGGTGGAGATTATCACAACCGGAAACTACTATAAGAAAAATGGAAAGCACTATATTTTGTATGATGAAGTGCAGGAAGGCTTTGACGGCGTGACGAAAAGCGTTATCAAAGTGAATGATGATTTTCTGGATGTCACGAAAAAAGGTGTCACCAACGTACATATGATGTTTGAGAAAAACAAGAAAAATATGTCTTACTACAACACACCATTCGGAAATCTTTTGGTGGGAATCAATGCAACGGATGTCAAAGTGAATGAGACAGAAGATAATATTGACATCAAAGTCGATTATAAGCTGGAAGTGAATTATGAACATCTGGCAGAGTGCAGCATTTCCATGAATATCATGTCGAAAGATACGAAGGATTTTAGGATATAAGGAGTGCAAGTGAGAAGAATGCATTTATGCATTCGGCGAACGATGAATGTTAATCATGTGCCGTTTTTGCACATGATATGATAATCGTGAAGTTGAGGTAGTGTATTATGAAAAATTGTAAAATGGCATTCACAATCGGTTTGGTGTTTGCAGTAATGATGTTGGTTGCAGCCTGCACAGACAGCAACAAATCAGACAATCATATATTTGATCATGAAAGTTTGGATGTTGATGAATATGTGTATCCGTCTGATTTTGATCTTGGAGATGATTTAAAGGGCACAAATTCAGAATCTGATGCAGGATTTGAAGAATTATCAGCAATGATCGGAACGTATCATTATACTTCCGATTATGGAACAGGTCGATTAATGATTGAAGCGACAGAGGATGGCATTGATATTTCTGATTATGAATCGGAGGATACCTATAGATTTCTGGCAAATGAAACAAATGTAAAAAATGAAGAGGAAAACAAAGTATATCTGGAATACCCGGCACAGGTGTATGAAGATGATACGGTTATTTT
>OOCN01000724.1_pt1 | contig 26311 bp, 13 predicted proteins | sample 1671361 | NCBI WGS metagenome assembly OOCN01 (sample SAMN06348149, study PRJEB24527) | human gut metagenome | biome: human gut; feature: ankylosing spondylitis patient; material: feces | host: Homo sapiens | place: China | collected 2015-10
AGAACACTAGGAATAAGAACCGGCTGCGCAGCATCCTGCTGGAATCGTGCCCCGCCTTCGAGGCACTGGTCGACCTGTCCGACGGGCCCCAGCTGAGGCTCATGGCATCCCTCGGCGGGGCCTGGTCGGTAGCCGACGCCGGGCCCCGCAGGGCGGCGGCGCTCACGCGTGGGGCGGCGCGCGGTAAGATCGAGGCCCTCGTCCGCTCGACAACCTCCTCGACAAGGCCGGATGCGTCGGTCGTCGCCGCCGAGGACCGGGCGGTGAAACTGCTCGCGCGCAGGATATCCGAGAACTCGGCGGAGATCGAGGCGATCACGGCGGAGATCTCCGCCCTGCTCGAGGGCGACGATACCTACCGATGCCTCCTGACGGTGCCGGGCATCGGGCCCAAAACCGCTTCCGAGCTTGCGATCTCCATCGACATCGAAGACTTCCCCAGTCACGACAGGCTCGCGTCGTACTGCGGCCTGGCGCCGCGCAACCGCCAGTCGGGAACCTCGATCTCCTCGGTGACGGCATCGCGCCAAGGCAACAAGAGGCTGAAGAACCTGCTCATATTCTCATGTAACTGCCTTACCCGGACAGAGGGGAGATGGGGCGACTACTACACCAGGTGCCGGGAGCGGGGCATGTCGCACGGCAAGGCGCTCAAGGCGCTGGCGCGAAAGAGACTGAAGGTCATCTACGCGGTCATGCGAGACAGGGTGCCTTACGCAGCCTAGCCGAAACGCACCGAGCAGACTGAAGCCCACCGGCCTAATGGCTTGGCGTCAGCATGCCGCGATTCGGTCGCACGGAGAGCATTTCCCAGTTGACAAAACTATAGGAACACCCCCCGTTTCGTGAAAACGGGGGGGCGAATGGGCTTCGTGGTCTGTCTGGCAGGCTTGGCACCGGCGCTATTTAATCACGCGCACGCGATACATCGACGGAATCTGCTTGAGCGCCTCGATCGTGCTGCCGTCCAGGTGCTCATCGGTGTCGAACATGGTGTAGGCGTTCTCGCCAGCGGACTCGTTGGTCATGCGCTGCACGTTGGCGTTGTCCTTGGCGAGAATGGCCGTGATCTGGCCGATCATGTTGGGCACGTTGGCATGCAGGCAGGCAATGCGGCTTGCGGCGCGCGCCTTGCCCATGCTGCAGGCGGGGTAGTTGACGCTGTGCGCGATGTTGCCGTTTTCCAGGTAATCCTTGAGCTCGCTGATGGCCATGTCGGCGCAGTTGGCCTCGGCCTCGCCGGTGCCGGCGCCCGAATGCGTGGTGATAAACGTGTTGGGCATCTTGACGGTCTTGGGCGTGGCAAAGTCGCAGCTAAACCAGCTGAGCTTGCCCTCGCGCAGGGCAGCGTCGACGGCGTCCTCGTCAATGATGGTTTCGCGCGCGTAGTTGATGAGCACGGCGTCGGGCGCCAGCAGGTCGATCTGCTCGGTGCTGATCATGCCGATGGTGTCTGCCTTGCTGGGCACGTGCACGGTGAGGTAGTCGCAGCCGCGGCACAGATCCTCGAGCGTGCCCACGCGCTGCACCTCGCGGCTCAGCACCCACGCGTGCTCGACGGAAATGAACGGATCGTAGCCGTAGACGTCCATACCCAGGTCGACGCAGGCGTTGGCGACCCTGGAGCCCACGTTGCCCAGGCCGATGACGCCGATGCGCTTGCCCTTGAGCTCGCGGCCCACAAAGGCCTTCTTGGCCTTCTCGGCATCGACCTGAATCTCGGGATCGTCGGCGTTGTCGCGCACCCAGTTCATCGACTGCACCACGCCGCGGCTCGAAAGCACCAGCATGCCCAGGACGAGCTCCTTGACGGCGTTGCTGTTGGCGCCGGGGGAGTTAAAGACGACGACGCCCTTCTTGGCGTACTCCTCGACGGGGATGTTGTTGACGCCGGCGCCGCAGCGGGCGATGGCGCGAATGCCCTCGGGCAGTTCGTAGCCGTGCAGGTCGGTGGAGCGCATCAGGATAGCGTCGGCCTCCTCGGTGGTGCCCACAAACTCGTAGCCCTCGCCAAATTCGACTTTGCCGTCCTTGGTAATGTCGTCGATGGTTTTAATCTTGCGCATGAAAAACTCCTTAGCGGATTTGTTTATAACAAGTGGTTTGAAGTGGCTGGTCGGCCCGCGGGTTGCGGGCTAGTTAGATCGCGGACTCAAACTGTGCTGCGCTTCGAAGTCATTCATGTACGAGGCCAGTGCCTGCACGTCTTCCATGGTTACGGCGTTGTAGACGCTGGCGCGCATGCCGCCCACCAGGCGATGGCCCTTGACGTTTTGAATCTGGTGCTCGGCCGCGCCTGCGACAAAGGCCGCGTCGAGTTCGGCGTCGCCGGTGCGGAAGGTGACGTTGGCGATGGAGCGACTGTCTGTCTGCGCGGTGCCATGGAACAGCTCGCTGTGCTCGAGCAGGTCGTAAAGCAGGTTGGCCTTGGCCCAGTTGCGCTCGGCCATGGCGGCAAGCCCGCCGGTTTGCTCAACCCAACGGAACACCTTGCCGCATACGTAGATGCCAAAGGTGTTGGGCGTGTTGAGCATGGAGCCCTTGGCGGCCTGGGTCTTAAGGTCCATGTACTGCGGCGTCTGCGCAAAGGCGGCGCCATCTGCGAGGAGATCGTCGCGAACGATGACCACGGTCACGCCCGCGGCGCCGGCGTTTTTCTGGGCGCCGGCGTAGATGAGTCCGTAGCGCTCGACGTCGAGCGGCTGCGACAGAAAGCAGCTCGAGACATCGGCGACCAGCGGCACATCGCCGCAGTTGGGCAGCTCGTGGTACATGGTGCCAAAGATGGTGTTGTTCTGGCAGATGTAGACGTAGTCGAGCCCGTCGCCTGCGGCCTCGGCGGCAATGCGCGCGCTGATGTCGGCCATGGTGGGTATGCGGTCGAAATTGGTGTCCTCGGAGCTCGCGAGCAGTACGGCCTCGCCGTACTTGGCGGCCTCCTTGTATGCCTTGTTGGCAAAGTTGCCGGTCACGATGTAGCCGGCGCGGCCGCGGCGCATGAGGTTCATGGGGATGCCCGCAAACTGCAGTGTGGCGCCGCCCTGCAAAAACAGGACGCGGTAGTTGTCGGGGATGCTCAGCAGGCGACGCAGGATTGTCTCGGCGTCGTCGATGATCTGTTGGTACATGCTAGATCGATGGCTCATCTCGAGCACGGACATGCCGCAACCGCGGTAGTCCATCATCTCGTCGGCGATCTCGGCGAGCACGCTTGTAGGCAGCGCGGCCGGGCCAGCTGAGAAGTTGTGCACACGTGCCATCTTCTAGGTCCCCTCGTAGTCGTTTGAACGTTCGGGATACTTTAGCACAGTGCAGCGCCAGGCGCGACCGCATCACGGTAAAACTCGACTACGCCGCTATGATTTACAGGATGGTTACATGGGGGGGAGATTAATTGCTCGCCCGTAGGCGGTCTGCTTCGGCCTTTGCCTGTGTCCAAGGGCGCACGCGACCGTTGGTGAGGTCGTCGTAACCGCGGGCGATGGCACGTTGAATGTGATCTTCGCGTTCCTGAATGGTAGTTAGTGCGCGCGTCTGATCAGAAATAGACTTTACGACAGACATATGAAGCTCCTTACATAGAAGCATATGTATAACTCTATGTTGAATATAGCGAAGGATGGCGTTGGGCGTGTGCGTGCCTGCATTCGTAAGCGCGGTTGTCTGGCAAGTGTGATTTGGGGCGACCTCGTCAAAGCTTCTGAGCTGCGAAAATGACCGTTAACCGGATTTAATTTTGTTGCTCAACATTTGACACTCTGGGCGTGGTAACTTTTTTACCAACAGGTATGATTATTGTCATGTGCGCCGCACCTGCCTGCCGGGTTGCGGCGCACTTGTGACAGCCTTTGACACCCTTGGAGCGTGTACTGTGGATGTAACCACAAAAAGCGTTCGGGGGGGGGGTGCTCACCCGCGAGCAATTCCTCCCGCATGAGATGCGCATCGTCGCTGCCCTGCGTATGCAGGGCACAAGCGACGAGCAGGTCATTGTACGCGTAAAGAGCGAGAACCTCTTTCAATATCCCACGGAGCGCATGGTCGCCAACCGCGCAACCGTGTGCCTTCGCCGCCTCGACGCCATGGTGCCCACGGACGCCGTATGCGCCGCGCGCGGCATCGACCCCATAACCGCCGTCGAGGCTGCGTCATCCCTAACCAGGCTCATGGCATCCGGCACTCCCACACAGGCGGACCAGGCCGTCTTTTACAGCATGATTTGCCGCTACGACATCGTGCGCGAGCTCGTGCTCGTCGAGGTGGGGGAGCGCCTGCAAAACTTCGATTATGCCTTCACGGCGGTTGACCTCAACGCCTTTATGACGCGCTTTACCACGGAGTATCCGGACGCGGCCCGCTGGACCGAGGCCACGGTCAAGCGCATTAAGGGCTCGCTTCGTCAGACGCTCCGCCATGCCGGCCTTATCGGCGAGGGCAAGGGTCCGGAGTCCGAACGCCTTTCCCCGCTCTTCCTTGATCCCGATGTTGAGCAGGCCCTGGTGCAGCTGGGCGAGCAGCCGCTTATTGCGGCCCTTACCGGTAGGGCGGTGATGTAGCGTGGCTCCCGCCAACAACGCCGCCGAACCTGCTATCACCCCGGCGACCGATCTCACCACCAATATCGGCATCCATTCCCGTAAGAGCGTCGTGGCGGCGCATGTCCGCTCCGAGCACGCCCGTCAGGAATTTGAGCGACGCGCGCAGCTTCTGCGCGAGTGCCTGTGCAGCGAGGACTTTTTGGCCAACAAGGGCATAGGCAATGAGATCGGCTTCCACACCTTTTGCTATGACCCCGCGCTGGAGTTTGAAGCGCGTGCATTATTTGACGCCCTTTCACGCGATGCCGAGGCCGACAAGCTTCCGTGCACGCTCAAGGTCGTGAACCTCTACGACGCCGTGCTGGCAATTCTCGAAAAGCGCCGTGTCCTTAAGGTCATCCCACGCCAAGAGGAGCGCCGCGGTACCCAGCGCGTGCTCGAGGACGTGGCCAAGTTCGCCTCGCCCGAGAAAGTCGCCGCGTACATCCTTGAGCAGACCGAGCCGCACGCGCCTGGAGACGTCGTTCTCCTCACCGGCGCGGGCGAGGTCTTCCCATTCTTTCGCATACACACGCTTCTCCACTGCATGCTTGCGGATTTTGATGAGGTGCCTGTGATCGCTGCCTATCCGGGCAGTTTCAACGGCTCTTCTTTCCAGCTCTTTAACCGTCTGCCGGCCGACAACTACTACCGCGCCATCGATATCTCGTAAGCACGGCTCCCCGCAGGCAAGTCCCTGTCGCCGGTAACAACCCTTTGCCATAACGTTCCCAAACCCAAAGGAGCACCCATGGACAACACGATCATTCGCGACCTCTTTGCAAAAGACATCAACCGCTCCATCAACGGCGTGGTCAAGGTCCAGGATTCAAAAGATGGGTCCATCCGCCAGGAGCTTGACGAGTACGTGGTGACGCGCGAGTTGCAGAGGCACTTTGCCACGTTCTTCAAGGCCTACGGCGATGCCATCGATGGGTCCACCGACAAGATCGGCGTGTGGATCAGTGGCTTCTTCGGTTCCGGTAAATCGCACTTCCTCAAGATGCTGAGCTACCTGCTCGAGAATCGCCAGATCGGCGGCAAGAGCGCCATCCGCTACTTTGACGGCAAGATCTTCGACCCCATGGTCGAGGCTGCCATGGAACGTGCCTGCTCGGTGCCCACGCAGGCCATCCTCTTTAACATCGATAGCAAGGCGGGCCAGTGGAAGCAGGGTGATACGGCTCCCACGGCGCTGCTTCGCGGCTTTGAGCGCATGTTCTACGAGGCGCGCGGCTTCTACGGCGAGGACCTCAAGCTCGCAAAGCTCGAGGACTACATCGATTCCCTGGGCAAGACCCAGGAGTTCCGCGAGGCCTTTGAGCGCATCAACGGCGAGTCCTGGCTCCAGACTCGCGATACCTACAGCTACTTTGAGGATGACGTCGTCGAGGTGCTGCAGAGCGTGCTCGGCATGAGCGAAAAGGCCGCATGGAACTGGCTCGAGGGTTCTGAGGACGAGGTTTTGGCCCCCGATGTTTTTGCCAAAAAGGTCAAGGACTACGTAGACGCTCGGGCAGCGGCCCACGGCGGCAACTTCCGTTTGCTCTTTATGGTCGACGAGGTGGGTCAGTTTATTACAAACGACCAGGACCCAAGCCTTATGCTGAGCCTTCAGACCATCGTCGAGGAGCTGGGTGCCGCCTGCGGTGGCCGCGTGTGGGTGATGGTCACGAGCCAGGAGGCCATCGACAACCTGAGCCTGCCCGTGGGCAACGACTTTTCAAAGATCCAGGGCCGCTTCAATACCCGCCTTTCGCTTTCCAGCTCCAGCGTGGACGAGGTCATCCAGCGCCGTGTGCTCGAGAAGACCGCGCCGGCGGCCGATATGCTTGCACGGGTCTACGAGCAAGACACCGCCGTGCTCAAAAACAACTTTACCTTTGAGGGTGGCTCGCGCTCCGACCTTGCCGGCTACGCCAACTCCAAGGATTTTGTGGCCAGCTACCCGTTTGTGGGCTATCAGTTTAAGCTCCTGCCCGACGTGATGACCGAGGTGCGCAAGCACGGTGTCAAGGCCAAGCACATGTCCACGGGCGAGCGCTCCATGCTGAGCGCATTTCAGGAGAGCGCTCAGGTCATCCAGCATGACCAGACCGGTGCGCTCGTGCCGTTCTGGCGCTTCTTCGACACTATCTCCAAAGATCTGGAGCACGGCATCGTCCAGGTGGTTGACCGCGCGGTCCGTGCGGCCGAGAACGCGGAGGGCCTTGAACCCTACGACGTTCAGGTGCTCAAGCTCCTGTACCTGATTCGTTACATCGGCTACGTCAAGGCCACGGTCGAGAACATCTCCATCCTCATGATCGATAGCCTCGACGTGGACAAGCGCGCCCTCAAGGACCGCGTCAAGGAATCCCTCGCCCGTTTGGAGCGCGAGAACTACGTGTCACGCCAGGGCGATACCTATAGCTTCCTCACCGACGAGGAGCAGGAGATAGCGCAGGAGATCGCACGCACCCCGATCGACAACGCGCAGGTGATCGAGTCTATCAAAAAGCGCCTGTTCGACAGCATCTACACCGCGCGCAAGCTCAACCGCGGGGCCAACGACTTCCCGTTTGACCGCTATGTGGACGGCTCAATCCACGGTGGCAGCATGGGCGGCATGGAGCTTTACGTGGCGACTATGGCGAGCGACCTGGGCCGTGCGGACGATACCGAGCTGGCCTTGGCTTCTTCGGGCAAAGCCATCGTGGCCTTGAGTGACGAGGCGGATTATTGGGAGACGCTCGTCAGCGCCGCCAAGATCCGCAAGTACGTCAAGACGCGAAATCTCCAGGAGCTTCAGCTGAGTACGCGCCAGATCGTCGAGTCCAAGATGCGCGAGGCGGCCTATAACGAGAAGGAGGCCGATACCCTTTTGAGCGAGGCCGTGCTCCATGCACGTTGTGCAGTCAACGGCCGCATGGTTGAGGTCCGCGCGGCCAAGCCCGCCCAGGTCTTTGAGCAGGTGCTGGCGCAGCTGTGCGATGTGGTCTTTGAAAAGGCCGGCTATATCGGCGCGCCGGTCACGAGCGATTCCGATATCCGCTCCACGCTGGCGGGCAACGTTCAAGCGGGGCTCGCTGGCATGAACGCGGGTAACACGCGTGCGCTCAAGGAGGTTGAGGACTACCTCAAAGTGCAGCACCAGCGCCATCTGGATACCGCTATGGGCGATATCCAGCGCCAGTACCAGCAAAGGCCCTTTGGCTGGCGCGAGGTCGATATCGCAAATGTGGTGGCGCAGCTTGTGGTGGAGCAGCGCGCGCAGGTGCTGTTTGGCGGTCAGACGGTTCAAGCTAACGACAGTCGCATGGTGGCACTCCTGCGCAAGGATGCCGATAAGGCCCAGGTGCGCTTGCGCGTGCGCATGAACGACCGTTTGCTGAGCGGTGCGGGTGAGCTCATGCGCGACCTGTTTGATCTCAAGACCGTGCCCTCCAACGAGGATAAGCTCGTGGCCGAGCTCAAGGAGCGCCTTGAGGACTTGCGTGAGGTGTGCCTCGCCATGGCACGCGACTACTACACGGGCATCAAGCCGGCCTACCCGTATCCCGGTGAGGGTGAGTGCGAGAAGATGCGCTCGGAGGTGGCCGACGTCCTTAAGGACCAGAACGAGGCCGAGGCGTTCTTGACCACGTTCACCAAGCATGAGGACCGCCTGCTCGATGCCAAGGAAGACTTTGACAGGGTGGTTGAGTTCTTCGGGTCCAACCAACGAACAGCGTTTGACCACGCCAAGGATTTCTTGAGCCGCACCGAGGGTATCGAGTATGCCTCCGATGACATTCCCGGCGCGGTGAAGAGCGTGGCAAAGGTGCGCGAGATCCTCAAAGATCCCAAGCCCTACGGCCATATTAAAGACCTGCAGCCGCTTATGGATCCCGTCGAGGACGACATGAAAAAGCTGTTGGGCATCCGCCGCAATGAGTTTTTGTGCCGCATCGAGAATGATCTGCAAGACCTGCAGGCGCAGGCCGAGAGCCAAAAGGGCTTTGTCAATCAGGCCAAGGATGCCATAGCAGGCGCCGGCACCAAATACGAGTCGTTCAAAAACCGTGCCCACAGCGCTCAAAGTCTCAACGAACTGAGCGTTGTTGCAACTAACTGGGGCGACTGGCTCAGTGCGGCGGCCAACGAGATGTACGACGCTGTGGATGAGGCCCGCGTGCGTATGGACAACGAGCGCCGCGCTACTGAGGTCACGAGTACGGGTGAGGTGGTCAAGAAGGTCTCCAACAAGGGCGCCACATCGTCTGCTCCCGTGCCTGCACCCGTGCCCCAGCGCAAGATCAAGACCGTGCGCCGCGCCGATCTGGCCAAGCCGATCCGCCTCACAACTGCAGAGGACGTGGAGCGCTATGTGGACGACTTGCGCTCCCGCCTTATGCAAGCACTCGCTGCAAACGACGAGATCCGTATCAACTAACCCGCGGAGCAACCGGTGCCAAAGCGCGCACCGGTTGCTTATGGCGTTTAGAAAGGCTCATCAACCATGAACGATTCTGCTCTTAAGAGCTTCTGCACCTGGGCCCGTACGGAGCTCATCAAAGGCGTGGAGGCGCAGATGGTGCGCTACGGCATCACCGAACCTGCACCCGCGCCCGTTGGGTCCGAGACCGTTAATGGCCTGCCCCTAAGTCCGGCTGAGATTGAGCAACGCGACGAACTGCTGCGCATGCAGGCAGAGGTGGGTCACGAGGCGCTGCGCGACCGTGCGGCCTACACCTGGTTCAACCGCATTGTAGCTATTCGCTTTATGGATGCACGCGGATGGCTTCCCAGCCGTATGCGCATGCTGAGTCGTGCGGACGGCAGCCATGGCAGCGAGGCCGTGGAGAACGCACTGGACGTAGAGATAGCGACGGCCGATACCGATCGCATAGCCGAGCTCAAGATGGTGGGCTTGGATGAACCGCTGTGGCGCTACCTGTTTGTTGCTCAGTGCGAGGAGCTTTCCGATTGCCTGCCGGGCGTCTTTGAGCGCGTGGGCGGAGCCATGGAGCTGCTGTTGCCCCAGGGCCTCATGATGTCCGACGGCGTGGTGGGCAAACTCAACACCATCCTCGCTGACGAGGACTGGCGCAAGGGCGTGACCGTTCTGGGCTGGATGTATCAGTACTACAACGCTGACGTCAAAGACGAGTTCTTCAAGGCAAAACGCAAAGCAGCGGCGGCGGACATCGCGCCCGCCACGCAGCTCTTCACCCCCGAGTGGATCGTACGCTATATGGTCGAGAACTCGCTCGGCCGTCTGTGGATGCTCAACAATCCGGGGAGTTCGTTACGCGAGCGCATGGAGTATTACATCGAGCCCGATGCTGAGCACGAGGACTTCATCCGCATTTCGAGTCCCGAGGAGATAACCCTCTGCGACCCCGCATGCGGCTCGGGCCATATCTTGGTCTATGCGTTTGAGCTGCTCTTCCATATGTACGAGGAGCGCGGCTATCGTGAGCGCGAGATTCCCGAGCTCATTCTTACTAAAAACCTTGCAGGTATGGAAATCGATTCCCGCGCGGCACAGATCGCGGAGCTGGCGCTTGCTATGTGCGCCCGCGAGCACGACCGTCGCTTCTTTAGGCGTGGCGTTCGCGCCGACGTTACCGTGCTCTCGAGCATCCCGCTGGGGGAGGACGAGCTGCCGGGTAACAAGAAGCTCGCCGAGGAGCTGAGTCATTTGGGCGAGATTGGTTCGCTGCTCAATCCTTCAGAGGACGAGATCGACGAGCTCATGGCTGCCGCCGCGAGTTGTTCCGATGACCTTTTTGCCGCTACGACCAAAACAAAGCTCGAAAGCGCTGCCGTCATCTGTGAAAAGCTGTCCCGTCGTTTTACCTGCACCGTTGCGAATCCTCCGTATATGGGCAGCAGCAGCTTTAATCCATTCATGAGCAAGTGGGTCAAGAGAAATTATCCCGACGTGAAGAGTGACCTGTTCTCTTCGTTCATCGTGCGCATTATGGACTTTGCTGGCGAGCACGGCGAAGTCGGAATGATGACTCCATTTGTTTGGATGTTTATCGGTAGCTACGAGAAGCTTCGAAATAGGCTTATCGATGACAAGACCCTAACCACGCTCATTCAGCTCGAGTATTCTGGCTTTGCAGGGGCAACCGTGCCCATCTGCACGTTTACCTATCACAACTCGCATATCGATGGTTATAAAGGCGGATACGTTCGTCTTGCCGATTTTACTGGCCCCGCGGTTCAGGCTCCCAAGGCGCTAGAGGCCATCCAGAACCCCGACTGCGGTTGGTTCTACCGTCGCGACGCCGACACCTTCAAACAAATCCCCGGCACCCCCATAGCCTACTGGGCCAGCGATGCCCTTCTGGATGCGTTTACGAATAAGGAAAAGCTTGGCTTGTTTGCCAAGCCGCAGGTCGGTTTGCAGACAAGTGATAACGATCGTTTTTTGCGCTATTGGTTTGAATGCTCTCTTGGGGACATGAGCGTCGCTTGTAACTCTGCTGAATCCAGTTTGAGCCTAGATGCAAAATGGTATCCGCACAATAAGGGTGGTTCCTTTAGGAAATGGTATGGCAACAGGGATCACGTTATTGAATATGCCAAGAATGGCCGCTCTCTTTCCGCGGCACCTGGCGCATCCAGGATAAAGGATTCAATTGCCTTCTTATCGTGCATCACGTATTCAAGAATTACGTCTGGGCAGATTGCATTTAGAATGCAGCCTTCCGGGTCTTTGTTTGACTCTGCGGCCGTGGCTATGTTTCCTCCTGTCTGCGATATGAAGTACTTGCTTGGGTTGCTTAACTCATCCGTTATTGCAACGGCAACGTCCTTCCTTGTTCCCACGCTAAACGCCCAACCCGGTGATATCGCCAAGCTTCCCATCGCTATTGAGCCTGCTGAGCATGGGGCGGTTGATGGTTTGGTGGATTATTGTCTGGGCATTTCAAGGCTAGATTGCGACTCGTTTGAAACCTCTTGGGATTTCAAACGTCATCCGCTGTTGTAGGTGAGCGTTGTGGCTAAATCCTACAAACTTGTCGAAGAGACGAAACGAACTACAGCGGAGTGTGCTGAAAAGTGGAATGCCGATAAACGAGATGTTTCCGCCTGGTGTAGGGCTGATTTGATTTCTGGTGCGGTAAAAGAAACCTCCTTCCCATTCAGGTGGATCATCCCCTGTGATGCGAAGCGTCCTATAGATGCATACATCATTAGGGAGCTGCTGTGGCAGATTATCGAGCTTGAAAACAAGCGTATTTCCGAAATCGACGTTTCTGCTTGGGGTATTCCGGCAGTCGATGTTGCTGGGTGCATTCAGTCGTTGAAAGATGCCGATTATTTGGCGTTTTCACAAGAAAGCGTTGGCTTACAAATAACGAAAAAGGGCCTTGCTTTGATTGGCCGCGGTCAGCATGACAAGGCTTTAAAAGAGACGCCTACGGCGCTGAAGTGGACTGCCGATGCCGTGGGTATTATTGCCGGAAGCGCAATAGATCAAATTATCCAAAGATAAGCTGCTTCCGCAAGGAGGCTGTAGTTTCGAAAGGTAATAACCATGTCTAATTGTTGTATTTATGAACCTCAAAATTACGACCGACAGGCGGTTGATCGTTTTCTGCGTGGTGAGACTAGAGAAATATGCATTGAGCTGAAGTGCGTTGATCAGGAAAAGTCGGAGGACTTTGCGATTATGGATGCGATTTTGCAGCTCGATTTAATAAAGTGTAGGGAGCCACACATGTGTGACGTTCCCGCTCATGGTACCCCCTATTTTGATCCATCTGGTTTGGCGACGCTTTCATTTTTGATTACCGAGAATACAGTCGGTCCGCAGGATTATCACGCGATTTGTCGCTGTGGGAACGCTCGCGATCTGTTGGGGGGATCTCGATTGCTCCTTGTAATTTCGGAAGGGAGCGAATCTCGAGAAAGCGCATTTGAGTTTAGTCCAGCATTGGGAGTGTTTGGCAAATACGTGTGGCATGAAGTCGATTTGAAAGCTTCCATTGGATAGGAGAGCGATTTCATATCGCGCAATTAAGACGAATCAGCTGCTTTCGAGCGAGAGATGCACCGGCATCGCGCTGTGCATGGGGCTGAGCTTCGAGCCTGATTCCTTCACGGCGACCGATTAATTGAAAGACCATGGGAAACGGAAGGCGGCACAATGACAACGCTTTTGGCCGATAAATACGAAGCCCGCAAGGCCGAGGTCAATGCTCGCTTTGAGCAGCTTCGCGCTAACGAGGAAGAGCTCAACCGAATCTTTGCCAAGATCTACAACATGGAGGGGGAGGTGCCCATCGAGGTCGAGGATAAGTACGTCTCGGTGGCGTGCATCTTCGACACTGCTGACGAGATTCCCGAGAGCTATAAAGGCAACAAATACGTGCGCACCAAGCGCGACGAGATTACCTCGCTCATAAGCTATGCCGTGGGTTGCATGTTTGGCCGCTACTCGCTGGACGTGGATGGCTTGGTCCTGGCCGATCAGGGTGCCACGGTCGACGACTATCGGGCCAAGATGCCCGATCCCGCGCATGTGACCTTTATGCCCGATGCCGACAACGTGCTGCCCATTACCGACGACGAGTACTTTGACGACGACATCGTGCGCTACTTTATCGACTTTGTGCGCACCGTGTACGGCGAGGAGACGCTCGAGCAGAACCTGGCCTTTATTGCCGAGGCGCTCGGCGGCAAGGGCACCTCGCGCGAGGTCATCCGCACCTACTTTTTGAAGGACTTCTTTAAGGACCACTGCCAGACCTATAAGAAGCGCCCCATCTACTGGCTGTTCGACAGCGGCAAAAAGAACGGCTTCAAGTGCCTTGTTTACATGCATCGCTATCAGCCCGACCTGTTGGCTCGCATCCGAACCGACTATGTGCATGAGCAGCAGGAGCGCTATCGCTCGCAGATCGGCTATGCCAACGATGCCCTTGCCAGTGCTGAGCGTGGTGAGCGCGTGCGCTTGGATAAGCGTGTCAAAAAGCTCAATGACCAGCTTAAAGAGACCATCGGCTACGAGGAGAAGTTGCACCACTTGGCAGACCAGATGATTAAGATCGACCTGGATGACGGCGTCAAGGTCAACTACGCCAAGTTTCAGGATGTACTGGCAAAGATCAAGTAACTGCAGATACGGTAAGGATATTCATGCCCAAGATCGATGTAGAAGAACAGCTTAAGCTGCGGTTTTTGCAGCCGTTGTCCGCATGCATGCCCCGTCGTGTGGTGGTTTGGCACGATGCGGACGGCGAGTTTGCCCCTGAGTTTGAGCGATTGGCCGCCGAGGGTTTCGACGGCGCGGGGGCCGATGACAGCGTCATGCCCGCTCACGGGGACTTTGAGCGCCCGGTGCGGTTTGTTGAGGCTTGCGAGGGCCGCATGTTTGCGGTCAAGAAACTTATCAACCGCGATGACCTTGCGAGCGATATCTTGTTGCATCGTCGTTGCCCGCGCGGCAGGCTTGAGGGCGATTGGCTTGCCGATGTCGAGCTGTATGCCGATCAGTTCCAGGCTGACTATCTTTCGCTTTTGGCCGATCAGTTGGGTATCGAGAATATCGATGCCGTGCGCGAGTGTCTGCGTGAGCACAAGGCGTTCTTTGATGCCAAGACCCGCTGCGCTAAGTTTGCCGCGTGTGTTCCGCATGCCGCGGGCGCATCCGATATCGAACTCGGCATCCTTGCGGTGATCTTTGGCGGTAAAGAGGTTGGGGACGCGCGGCCTGCGTTTGTGCTGCGCGGCTGTATGACCACGCTGCTGCACGAGGGTCCCGAGGCGCTGGCCGAGTTGATGGACAAGTACTGCGTGCGCGATGTGCTCTCTGCCTTCATCGTGCGTTGCTATGGGTTTGATGGGCCGCTTTACGAGCGTGACGCATTGCTTATGCTTGCATCCCATGTGCTCCTTACTGCGGCATCCACCGCGCTTCCCGAGGGAGCGCTCAAGGGGCTTGAAAGCCATCTGGCTCCCGCCTACGGGCCCTATTGCCTTGAGGCGGTGCGTACGTGGGACCAGACCGCCGATACCCAGGCATCGAGCGAGGACCTATTTGAGATTTGCCGTTTGGTTGAGGACGCCCGCGGACTCTTTGCACGGTTCGAGACCTTGCCGATCGATGTGCTGACCTCGCTTGATGTGTTTCCGTGCGTCAATGAGGCCGTGCTCTCGCAGCTGTTCTGCTCGTTTGCCCAGGGCGCGGACCGTGTTGAGGATGCGCGCACATTTGCTGCGCGTCGCTGCGACCTAAGCTGGTACCGCCGTGTCGAGAGCTACTTTGACCTGCTTGCCGCTGTGGCCGATATGTGCTCTTTTAGGCAGACGCACGCGGGCGGGTTCCATCTGGCGCAACCCCAGCAGGTGTGGGATGCCTACACGTCCGACTGGTATGCCATGGACGCTGCCTATCGCCACATGTGCACCGCGTATCTGCGGGCGCGCTCCGTCGAGTGCGATGTACTCGAGGAACCTGCCCGAGCCGTGGTGGACTGGGCGGAGAATCTCTACAGCAACTGGTTTTTGGCCGATGCCAATGCCTGCTGGACATCAGCTGCGCAAGGGGAGTGGGCCGATTGCGGCTACATCGATGGCCCTGCACGGCAGGATGAATTCTACTGGCATGTGCTGCCCACCTTTGTGGGGTCTGCCAAAACGACGGTCGTTATCATAAGCGACGCGTTGCGCTATGAGGTGGCCCGTGATGTCGCGGCGCTGCTCGAGCGCGAGCGCGGCGGCAACGTCAAGGTTTCTAGTATGCAGGCGGTCTTTCCCTCCATTACCGAGGCAGGTATGCCTGCGCTGCTGCCGCATCAGGCGCTTGAACTTGCAGCGGATGGCTCGTTTGTGTTGGCTGACGGCATGCCCACCGTAACGACTCCGCAACGCGAGGCCGTGCTTACCCATGTTGAACCTACGGCCCGCGCTTTGCGCTCGAGCGCATACCTCAACATGGCGGGAGTCGAGCGCAAAGCGCTGCTCAAAGACTCCAAGCTCGTTTATCTCTACCACAACAAGATCGATGCCACGGGCGAGAAGGCGGCTACGCAGGATGACGTTTTCGATGCCTGCGCGGACACCGTGGAGGAACTTGCCGCGTTGGCGCGCCGCGTGTGCACCGACGCCCCGGGCGCGCGTGTTGTTATAACGGCGGATCACGGCTTTATCTACACGCGTCGGGAGCTCAGCGAGTGTCAGATGCTCGGCAAACCGGACCTTCCCGTCCTTGACGCTCCCGTCATGTACGGCAAGCGTCATCTGGTGGTGCCCAACGAGGCCGTGGGCGAGCTTTCGGACGAGGTGTGTGGGGTGTTTGTTAATGTTAACATGGGACGTTTGGGCGCCGGTTTTGAGGGGTTTGCCCCGCGCGAGAACGTACACTTCAAGCGTCCCGGCGGCACTAACAACTACGTCCACGGCGGCATGAGCCTGCAGGAGCTCTGCGTGCCCGTTATCGGTTTTTGGCGTGCGCGCTCGGGTTCCAAGGACTTTGTCGACACGCGCGCGGCGACGCTGCGCGTGCTAAGTGAGGGACGCCGAGTGACCAACTCGCTCTTCTCGGTCAACTTGATCCAGGAAGAACCTGCCCAAGGTAAGGTCTTGCCGTGCGAGTACGAGCTGGTGTTTACCGATGCAAGTGGCAACGAGGTGAGCGATACGGTCAAGGCGCATGCCAACAAGACTTCTGTTAACTCGCAGGAGCGCGTGGTGCATGCCAAGTTTGCGTTGCATGCAGCGGATGGATTCTCGGCCAAGGGTCCGTACTATCTGGTCTGCCGCGAGCGCGAGACGGGCAAGATCGTTTGGCGCGAGACGTACACCATCGCTGTTTCGTTTGCCCCTGTTGCTGACTTTGGTTTTTAGGAGTGTGCCCTATGTTTGATAGCAATGACGACAATCTGTGGGAAGTTCCCTCGATTGATGTGAATGCGCCGGTGCAGGCTGCGGTGCCTGTAGGGAAGGTTGTGCCTACCCCGGAGGCTGAGACTGCCGCAGAGGCCGTGCCTGTCCCGGAGCCGGCGGTGGCCGCGGTACCCGATGAGGTTGCGGCGCCCGCCGAGGACGAGTCCTCGATCGATGGCTATGCCCAGGCTGTGGCCGAGGTTCCCGAGGACGACGGCTATGACATGGATGTACTGGACGGCAAGCTGCTCGAGCACTTTGGCGGCAAGATCGTGCGCAAGGACCTCACGGCCCTTATGAAGCGTGGCGCCAACGTGCCTACCTTTGTGCTGGAGTACCTGCTGGGCATGTACTGCTCAACCGACGACGAGGACGCCGTGGCGGAGGGCCTGGGGCGCATCCGCAAAATCCTCACCGATAACTACGTGCGTCCCGACGAGTCCGAGCGCATTAAGTCCAAAATCCGCGAGCTGGGTCGCTTTACCATCATCGATAAGGTGACGGCCAAGCTCGACGAGTACAAAGACATCTACGTGGCGTCGTTTGCCAATCTGACCATTGAGCCGTTTGTGATGCCGGCCGAGTACGTGCGCGACTATTCCAAGATTCTCCAGGGTGGTATTTGGTGCATTATGAGCATCGAGTATCGTCGTCCCATGGAAGAGGAAGACGAGTTTGGCATGGAAGTCTTTGGCGACGATGCGCCGCGCCGCTCCAAGGCCAAGCGCAAAAAGCGCGGGCCCGAGGACTCTCCGTTTAGTGTGGCGTCGCTCACGCCCATCCAGATGCCCAACCTGGACCTGGATGCCATGGTCGAAGAGCGCCAGTATTTCTCGCGCGACGAGTGGCTCAACATGCTGCTGCGCTCCGCTGGCTATGAGCCCAGCGAGCTTTCCGAGAAAGAGCGCCTGCACTTTATCGAGCGTATGGTGCCGCTGATCGAGCGCAACTACAATCTGTGCGAGCTTGGTCCCCGCGGCACTGGCAAGAGCCATATCTACAAAGAGGTTTCGCCCTACGCCATCTTGCTTTCGGGCGGACAGACCACCACGGCCAACCTGTTCGGCCGCATGAACTCCATGCGCGCCGATCGCGTGGGCTTGGTGGGCCATTGGGATTGCGTGACGTTCGACGAGGTCGCCGGCATGCGCTTTAAGGACACCAACGCCGTACAGATCATGAAGGACTACATGGCGAGTGGCAGCTACGCGCGCGGTCGCGACCAGATTAACGCCGATGCCTCCATGGTGTTTGAGGGCAACATCAACGACACCGTGCAAAACGTCCTTAAGACCACGCACCTGTTTGATCCGTTCCCGCCGGAGTTTAACAACGATTCGGCCTTTTTCGACCGTATCCACTATTACCTGCCGGGCTGGGAGATTCCCAAGATGCGCTCGAGCCTGCTGACCGGGCATTACGGCTTAATCACCGACTGCCTGTCGGAGTTTTGCAAGGAGATGCGCCGCAAGGACTTTACGCATCATATCGACCGCTACTTCCGCTTTAACAGCGACTTTAACAAGCGTGACGAGATTGCCGTGCGCAAGTCCTTTAGCGGCCTGGCCAAGCTGCTGTTCCCTGACGAGGCTATGGACAAGGACGACGTTCGTTGGCTGCTGGACTACGCCATCGAGGGCCGTCGCCGCGTAAAGGAGCAGCTCAAGATTATGGCGGGCGTCGAGTTTATCGACGTCAACCTGGGCTATATGGATGCCGACAATCCGCAGGACGTGCACGTGGTGCGCGTGCCCGAGCAGTCCGAGGATACGCTGATTCCCGACGGGCCGCTGCTGTCCGGTCACGTGTTTGGCGTGGGCAGGTCGCAGAGCGGCGAGGTTGCCGTGTACAAGCTGGAGAACAAGGCTGTCGCCGGCGAGTGCAAGTTTAAGCACGAGGGCGTTGCCTTTAACAAGCCGGTGCGCGATACGCTGGAGGCCGCGTTCGACAACTTTGTGAACCTGGCGAACCGTGTGGCGCCGGGCATGCACATTGGCTCAAAGGACTACCTGCTGTTCTATAACGACCTGCAGAGCAAGGGTCTGTCCGAAGAAGTCTCGCTTGCCGAGTTTGTGGGCCTGTGCTCCGCGGCGTGCAACCGCCCGGTGATGTCCGCGCTGGCGGTTCCGGGAATCTTGCGCATGTCGGGCTCTATGGATGAGATCCGCGGGCTCGAGGACATTATGCGAGTGGCTAAAAACGCCGGTGCCAAGCGCGTGATTTTGCCGCTGAGCGCCATCGCGGGCCTGCAGAGCGTTTCGTCCGAGATTATATCGGGGTTGAGCCCGGTGTTCTACATGGATGGCGATCCGGTCGATGCCGCGAAGAAGGCGTTGGATCTATAGGGATGCGAGCGTGGGGGCTTGCGTGCGCGAGGCGTTTGTCTTGTGCGCGTGGGCCCGCGGGCATGTTGGCACGTCACGCGTGAGGAGGCCTTGCCATGGCGGAAGAGCGTTCTGTTGGCGAGCTGCTCGATGAGCTCTTCGGCTTTGAGTCAGTAGCCAAGCGTCAGACGGCGCTTGAGCAGTACGATCGCGGGGAGATATTGCGCAAGGCGCGCTCCCGCGAGCTACTGGCCGTGATCGGGGGCGTCGAGGCTGCCGAGCGTGCTGCGCGTGAGTCTGCCGTGCGGGCCGTTGACGGGTATGTGCGCCGTGTTGAATTTGATTCTCTTGCGCGCGCTCGCAAACAGGTAGGCGTTGTGGGCCCGTTGCAGATGGAGCGGCGCTACGCTGCCTTTTTGCGTATGGAGGACAAGGCCGAGCTGTTGGCCCGCCTGGAACAGACGCTTGCGTTTATCGAGGTAAAGCTGCGTGCCAATACGGCGGACAGCGTTCGTGCGGCGTACGATGCTGCGGGGGCTTTGGTGCTGCAGGGCGCGGCGCGTCTGAGTAACGTGCACGTTGTGGATGCCGTGCCCCTGGATGCCGATCTGCTGTGCACGCAGTTGGAGCAGCTGCGTTGTGCCGCCGATACAACGGACCTTGCCGGCATGATTACGGCGACGTTTGAGTCCGAGCTGAGTGCGACCGGGCCGCGGGATGCTGGCGGGTTTGCTGGCGATGTTGCCGGCGACGTGGCGCTGGAGCGTGAGCTTACTAATGTGCGCGGTGCTGCGCAGCGAGCGCGCTTGGCGGCCCAAGCGTATCGGGCCGAGCGTGCCGCCCGCGTTGCGGGGAGCACGGTGGAGCCGGTGTCGTTGCCGGGGCCTGTTTGCATTACGTGTGAGACGGGGTGCGATGCCGGAGGGCTTTTCGAGTTGCTCGCTCAGGTTAAGAAGTCGTTTGAGACCTATAGGCGCGTTGTTGCCGACGGCGGGTTGTTCTGTGCCTTTGGTGCCGGTTCGCCGCATGGGATTTGCCGCGGCAGTAGTTATTTCGACTACGATGATCGATTTGACGAAGACGTGTTGGTGGGCGAGTACGACGGTGCTACCAGGCACAATGTTCGGCGCGAAGTTGCGATTCCCGAGCTTGTGGACGAGGCTTCGGCCGACGGCGGCGACTCACTCGAGGTTGCCGTGGCGCGCATGCGCGAGTTTAACGGACGGCGCTACGATGGTGTGCTGGACGAGGATCCCGCACGCCATGTGAATGCGTTTTGGTATGGACTCAAAAAGCTCAGCCAGTACTGCGAGGCCGCCGTGCGTGTGGACGAGCGTGCCTGGGATTGCTTTATCGATAAAGTACAGTTTGCTTACGACGAGCCCGTGGGGCGTTTGGCCACACAGATGGATGACAAGCAGGCTGCGGCTTTCGTTGCAGCCGTGAATGTGCTCGGCGCTGCTGAGTAGGGGCCAGATCCGGTAGGGAGTTTCACCATGAAGATCGATGTTGATGTTGACCAGCTGCGCGAGAGTTTGCTCGACCGTGCGGGGAGTGCAGCCGGCGTGGGCTTTCCGGCCGCCATGCTCGACGTGGTGGATATCGAGGACGAGTCACCTCAAGAGCTCCTAGCCCGAGCCGAACGCGAAGGCCTCGACCTCCGCGACTTTGCCGTCGACGATGACTGAGAATGTGACAAAGGGACTGTCCCTTTGTCACATGGGGGACGGGGGCGTCTGTGCCCGCGGCCGCGCGAAAATGCACGATAAACCGTCGCAACGGAGCCCAACGACGTCGCGACGCATCCATTTTGACCGCCCGCTGGTTAAGTGAGTAGACTTTTTTGGAAATGCTGAGCACCCGACGAATTTTCTTCAACAAAATCGCAGATCACAGACCTGTGCTTTGGCGATGTGGTTGGCGATTCGGCAAAAGCCTACTCACTTAGTTTTGCGCGACGCAAATTGCTCGCAACGAGACCCCAGTCGGGACGACCAATACTCAAATGTAGTTAATTTGGGATAGGGCTTTTTAGCTAGCCGTATCTTCCTAGAGGCTAAGTAGGAGTTGCGGCGACGTTACGCATAAAAAATGCCGGGGGTAAAACCCCGGCTCTTGGAGGCCCCTCTCTTGGAGGGTACCGATATCTTTATAACAGAAGCCACGTGCCGGGTCTACAAGAGACGTTTAGCGCGAATCTTTCTAAGATGATTTTTCTTGAAATCACGATAGTTTCCAAAGAAGATCTGCTCGGTATTTGATTGCTCGGAGCGTCCATATTTAATTTGCGCCAGTTCGATTTCGCAGATGTAGTCAGCAATTTGCTGAAGCCTAAAGTGCTTCGGGTCACATTCTTTATAAATGACCGCCTGCCTTCCGAGAACGTATTCGAATGCAGCGTGAAGGATGGCCGTTACCTCGTTTTGCCCGTCGTCGTAATAGATTTTGACAGCGTCATAGCTTTGGAAACACTGAAGTCTGTCGAACAAAAAGAGGATCAAGTCACGACGCATTCTTGCGAACATAGCCGCATCGCTTTTGAATTTGTTTCTTTGGTAGCTGAACGTCATGTATGTGACGGGGCATTTGTTGGCAAATGTTGCAAAACTCGACAAAAGGCGATTCCGCAAGTGGGTGTCCATGCCCCTGTAGGATTCATTGCCATGCATCAGGGGATTCATGTGCAGGGGGATATCGGGAAGCCCACGCGATCTAAGTGTGTGTTCGTAGCGATAAATAATCTCAGCAACTGACGCTGACTGGTCATGGAAAACAAGCGTAACGAGATAGTACTTAGCACTTTGTCCTCCGTAGTTGCCGGATTCGTCGACGAAGACGGAAAGCTCCCTCATGATGCAGTCTCCCTAAAAACAAAAATGCCGGGGGGATCCCCCGGCCCTTGACTGCCCTCCATAAAGGAACGCAACCCTTTTATACCACGAGACGAGGAGTTTATTCAAGTAGAAATTATACTAACCAAACACATGTTCGTCAATCTACCTGCGGGTATGGAAATGTGACAAAAAGTTGGGTAGCTAAAAAGCCCCCGTCCCAAATTAGCTACCCCATAGCCGCTACGATGCCAGGGTGGCGATGACGGCTTCGTCGCCGGCGTATATGAGGGTGTTGCCGTCGGGGATGATCGTTTGGCCGTCGCGCTTGAGCATCACGACGATAAAGGGGTGCTTGCCTTGCGGCACGTCGCGCAGGCGCTGGCCGGCCAGGCGACCGTGGGGCGTTACGGTGACCTCGCGCAGCGTAACCTCGGCACGCTCTTCAAATGTTGGGGCAGCCATCACCAACAGGTCGCCTTCCTCGATTACGGTATCGCCATTGGGTAACACCGGGTGCGCGCCGTCGCGCAGCACCAGGACGACGAGCATGTTCGTAGCGCTGCCAATATCGGCGAGCGAGCGTCCGGCAAACGGATGACCCGCGCCCACCTTGAGCTTGACGAACGACATGCCGTCTTCGTCGCGGTAGTCGTTAAACGTGCGGCGCACGTCGCCTTCTGCGTCGATCATGTCGAGCTTTTTCGCCACCGCCGGCAGCAGCGAGCCCTGCACCACAATGCTCGACACGGCAATCACAAACACCAGGTCAAACAGGTCGTGACCACCGGGAACGCCGGCCACCACGGCAAAGAGGCTAAAGACGACCGAAGCCGCGCCGCGCAGGCCAGCCCAGCTTACGAGCGCTACCTGGCGAGGGTTCGTCTTAAAGGGCGCCAACAGCACACCGACGGCGATGGGGCGGCTCACGAAGAGCATAAACGCCATGAGTGCCAGGCCCGGCAGTAGCATTTGCGGCAGGCGGGCGGGCGTCACGAGCAGGCCCAGCAAGAAGAAGATGGCCATCTCGGCCATCTCGGTGAGGGTGTCGAAGAAGTGCACCATCTCGACCTTGCCGGTGATGTCGCTCGCGCCCAGCACAATGCCTGCCAGGTATACGGCCAAAAAGCCGCTGCCGCCCAGATAGCTCGGCAGCGCGTAGGCAACGATCGCCACGGCGAATAAAAAGATAGTCTGCGCACCCTCGGCCGTTGCGTGTGCGCGCTCAATCAGGCGGCCCGATGCCCAGCCGATGACAAGGCCCAGGCCCACGCCCAGGATGATTTGCTTGGTCAGCAGCATGGGGATGTCGATGTTGCCGCCGGCCGCGAGGGTCGCGAGCACCGCGGTGAGCATGTAGGCGACGGGGTCGTTTGAGCCCGATTCGACCTCGAGCAGCGAGTCGGTGCCGCCGCGCAGCGACAGGTTGTGCTCGCGCAGCACGCTAAAGACGCTCGCCGCATCGGTGGACGCCACAACCGAGCCCAGCAGCAGGCCGCCGATCCAGTCGAAGCCCAGAACCAGGTGCGCAAACACGCCGGTGATGCCGGCGGTGATGACCACGCCGAGTGTGCTCAGCAGCACTGCAGGCGCGGCGACGGGTTTGGCGCGGTCGATGTTGGTGTTAAAACCGCCGTAGAACATGATGAACAGCAGCGCTGTGCTGCAGACGGTCTCGGTAAGCGCGTAGTCGCTAAAGTCGATGTGCGCCGGCCCGTTGACGCCCAGCAGCATACCCAGCGCGATAAAGATGAGCAGGGTGGGGAAGGGGAGCTTTTTGCCGACGGGTTTAATGGTCAGGCACAAAATGATAACGAGGCCGATAAAAAGAAGGATCTGGTTCATAGGGGGTGTCCGCTCCTGGGTGGTTGGCGTGGCACGGTCAGTTGACTGCAGTTATTTGTACCCAAAGGTGGTGGGTTTATGGGGCCGAGCGGCGGGCGTTCGCATTTTCGACACGAGGCCGGGGGGCGTGTGGCTCTGGTCGGGGGCGTTGACGCTGGTGGTGCTGGTGATGCGGCATGGTTGGCACACGCGAGCGGGGGCCGGCGACCGTTGGCGACTTGTAGCACTTTCCAGCTTTATTGCAACGGAGTACAATGGATAACGTTTAAGTTCAACTTGAAGTTTTAGCCGTGGCTTCGGGCTTCGGCCGCAATGCAGGGAAAGGCGTTCCATGGCGATCTATGTGACATCCGATGCTCACGGGCACGTGCGCGCGCTGGACGAGGCCCTTTCCAAGATCTCGCTGACGTCCGACGACACGCTGTATGTGCTGGGTGACATGATCGACCGCGGTCCCGATCCGGTCGGCGTCATCAACTTGGTGCGGTCGCTGCCCAACGCTCGCGTGCTTAAGGGCAACCACGAGCAGATTATGCTCGACGCGATTATTGGGCAGGACCCGCTCGATGCCGAGACCTGGGATATCAACGGTGGCTGGACGACGCGCGAGCAGCTTAACGACATGGAATTTGAGGCGTACGAGGAGCTTGTGCGCTGGGCTGCCGCCCTGCCGCTCTATGCGGTGGTCGAGACTGCCGAGCGGCCGTACCTGCTGGTGCACGCCGGTATTCAGACCGAGGCGGCGCGTGCGTTTTTGCTTGAGCATGGTGTCGATTGCGCCGACGGCAGGGGAGCGGTTGATGCCGATCGCGAGTTGCTGCAGCAAATGCTCGCCGTGCAGTCGTCCGATGACTTGCTGTGGATTCGTCACGGCTACTGGGATGTGCCGACCGGGCTGCTTTCTGCCGAGGGCAAGGGCCCGGTCGTGGTTAGCGGTCACACGCCCACGGTATCGCTTGGGCGCTATTGCGAGGTCGGTGGTCTGGCGGGGCTCGATGAGGAGTCGGGTCGCGGGCAGATTGTGCGCCTGGGCGGCGAGGATACCGCCGGTGTGCCCGATCGCATCGATATCGACTGCGCCGCCGCCACCGGCTCCGAGTTCGGTCGCGTGGGCATCCTGCGCCTGGACGACGGGGCGGAGTTCTACGCGAACATCAACCCGGGCGAATAATCGGTGCAAGGGGTAGCTAATTTGGGAAGGGTTTTTGACCACTTTTGCCCTTCTGCCCGCTAATTGATTTCTCTGGGACGGGGATTTTAAAATCATTTGGCTGCCCGCTGGCTAAGTGAGTAGGCTTTTTTGGAAATGCCGAGCAGCCGGCAAATTTGCCTCAACAAAACCGCAGGTCATTGACTTGTGTTTTGCCGGTGTGGTCAGGGATTCGGCAAAAGTCTACTCACTTAGTTTTGCGCGATGCATATTGTCCGCAACGAGACCCCAGCCGGGGTGATTCCATCGCAAATTCCGGTGACCGGGGGCAGCTAATTAGGCGCCGTATGGGTTGCGGTCGTGTTCGATGCGTTGGCGGATGTGGGCGTACTCGATTATCAGCAGCACCAGGAGTAGGGCCATGATGGCTAGGTAGCTCACCACGGCGCCCATCAGACCCAGCAGCTTAATCAGGTTCACCGGCAGCACCACGCTTACGGCGAAGCAGATCAGGTAGATCTTGGTGACGTCTCCAGCGTGGCGCAGCACCGTGATGATGGCGTAGATAAAGTCGATGGCCGCGGTGACGCCGCCGGCGACGACCATCAGCAGCGCCAGCGTACGGTAGCGTTCAAAGCTGAGGCCGTACATAAAGCTCATGAGGGAAATACCGGGACCTGCCATAAATGCGGCGCACATGCCGGTGATGACCACGATCAGCGCCATAACGGCAACAATAATCAGGTCAAAGCGACGACGCTTGCGAGGATTAGCCCAAATGCTCGACAAGCGCAGGAGCTGCGGTTTATAGATAAATCCAATGCTCAGCAAAATAGCCTGCGCCGGAAAGAACAGGGCATTAAAGTACAGCTGATATTTGTATGCCAGCGTGCCTTCCATCACAAACTTGGGCATGCTCTCGATAAGGTTGAACAAGAACAGTGCACCAAAGAGTGGAGCGCACTGGACAAACAGGTGGCCGACCTCGCGAAGGCTCACGCGGCGCGATTTTTCGGTCTCGAGCAGGGCGAGCGGCGCGGTGACCAGCACGAGCGAGGCGATCGCGGCGATGCCCATGGCCATGGCCGCGATGGGCATGCTGCGCGTGAGGAACAGCGCCACGCTGAAGACCGCGATGACGCCGACGGAGCGTAGCGTTTGGCTCATTCCAGCCAAGTAGAGTTTGTCGGCCTGCTGCAGGCGGCCTTCGTACACGTCGGCGACGCCGTCGATGACCTTATACAGGTAGACGCCCAGGCCGATCGTCGCCATCTGCGCGTCATAGCCGCGGGCGCTGCTGTACATGAGGCCGCAGCCTAGGGCGAGCGCTCCACAAAGCCAGCGGTTGAGCTGGTAGGAGGCAAAGGACGTCTTTTCGTCGATGTCCGAGACCTGGAAATTGCGCACGCCGTAGTTGCACGCGATCATGATGAGCGTGCCGGTGACAAAGGCGATGGAGAATTTGCCTGCTTCTTCGGCGCCCACGAGCTGCGTAGACACGATGGTGAGCAGCGGAAATGCCAAGCCCCACACGGCGGTGCCGAGGGTGTTCCAAAGATAGTCGCGACTGGTGGCGTGCTCCTCGTATTCCGCTTCCTGCATGGAGAAGCCGCCGCCGTAGACGGCACCGAGCAGACGGTTCCACCAGGCGTTGACCATGCGGCGGACGGGACCGGGCTCCCGATCGCGTTCGCGCCGGCGACGGCGCGTGGCCTG